>Ga0209972_10000424_pt1 | contig 41177 bp, 47 predicted proteins | sample NOAtaG_7_FD_187302 | JGI IMG/M metagenome (GOLD analysis project Ga0209972, IMG submission 187302) | Freshwater lake microbial communities from Lake Erie, under a cyanobacterial bloom - NOAA_Erie_Diel1S_2200h metaG (SPAdes) (version 2) | ecosystem: Environmental > Aquatic > Freshwater > Lake ...
TTTTTCAGGAAAAAGTGTGCCCATTCAATTCACCGACAGCGGTGGACAAAACATCAACTTAGTAGTGAACATACCCGCAGGCATTGATAGTGGTTATAGACTCAGGTACGCTGGAAATGGCTCTCGCACACACGCTAATTTAGCTCCTGGCGATTTATACATCACAGTTGTAGTCAGTCCACACACTAGTTTTGAACGCAGTGGGCCTCATTTGATTTCAACAGTGAAGTTGTCAATTTGGGAAACGTTAGTGGGTTGTGAAAAACTTGTGCCTGTAATTGAAGGCGGAACAGTAGCCCTAAAAGTGCCTATGTTGACCAAAGATCAAACACTCTTGCGAGTAAAAGGTAAAGGTATGCCTCTCAGTAACAATAGTTCAGTACGTGGTGACCTTATGGTCAGAGTTCAAGTTGAGCTGCCGCAATCCCTTGATCAACAGCAAGTGGATGCTATCTCAGCATGGGCCAAACCCACTGCATCATAAATCTTTCACTAGGACAAAACACATGAAAGAGCCCACTAATTCAAAAAATGATTTTGAGCAAGTAATAAACCGAAGTTACGACATTGCAATAAAACATCATCACGAATATGTGGTGGTAGAGCATGTTTTGATGGCATTGCTGGAATTTAAGGATATTGACACCATGTTGGCAGCCTTAGGCTGTTCGCCAAAAAAGCTCAAAGCTGACGTGAATACATATCTCCGAGACAGCAAATATCACAGTGTTGTTCCTGACGGGATATATCAACCCAAATACACTACAACACTCATGAGTGTAATCAAACAAGCCAAAGCTCAAAGCATGTTCATGGGCAAAAGTGTTATGAACAGTGTTGACATGCTTCTGTCTTTATATAATGCTGAGCACAGTTGGGCAGTGTATTTCTTACAAAAGCACAACATCAACAAAAGCAGTATTACTTCTTATCTCACACAGAACAGCCAGGACACAGATGAAATGGGCATGAGTGAAGATGACGCACGCATGGTATTATTTCAGTTTGCCATCAATTTGAATCAGAGAGCCAAACAAGGCAAAATCAGCAGTTTGATTGGCCGAGACACTGATGTTGATCAATTGGTTGAAACTTTGGCTCGAAAACTCAAGAACAATATTATTCTTGTGGGCCATCCCGGTGTTGGCAAGACACAACTTGTGGAAGGACTGGCAAAAAGGATTGTGGAACAAGCTGTGCCCAAAGTTCTTTTGAATCAAGAAATCTGGAGTTTAGACATCAACAGCATTGTTGCTGGTACCAAATACCGTGGTGATTTTGAAGAGAGGATGAAAAACATCATTGCAGCTTTAAAGAGCTTGCCAAATGTTGTGGTTTTCATAGATGAAATTCACATGATCATGGGTGCAGGTGGCAACAGCAGCAATGCTATGGACGCAGCAAACATCCTAAAACCAGCACTGGGTAGAGGAGAAATTCGCACAATTGGATCAACTACGTATGATGAATATAGAAAATATTTTGAAAAAGATCGTGCGTTATTGCGCCGTTTTGAAAAACAAGATGTAGTTGAACCCAGCGTCGCTGACGCTAAAAAAGTAATACAAGGGTTAATCAAAAGTTTTGAGAAGTTTCACAATGTGTCATATGCACCAGGCTGTGCTGACGCAGCAGTGGACTTAAGTGTCAAATACATTTTCAACAAATATTTGCCAGATAAGGCTATTGATCTAATTGATGCAGCTGGTGCCACAATAAAAATAAAAGGCAAAAACAAAAAAGTTGTTCAAATAGAACACATTGAGCAGCAAATTGCTCGTATTGCCAAAGTTAGCATAGAAAATGTAGAAAACAACGAAAACCTGAGAATTTCAAACTTAGACCAAGATCTAAAAAAAGTCATTTATGGGCAAGACAAAGCTGTAGAGATTCTTGTAGATTCAGTTTATTTGGCATACAGCGGACTTAGAGAACACAACAAAACTGTAGGTAGTTTTTTGTTTACAGGCCCTAGTGGTGTTGGCAAAACAGAGCTTGCTAAAATGCTAGCAGAGAAGTTAGGTTACAGTTTTGTTAGATTTGACATGAGTGAATTCCAAGAACGGCACACTGTGAGCAGGTTCATAGGTAGTCCTCCTGGCTATGTGGGTTACAGTGATGGCAGCGCAGGGAATGGCGCTCTCATCAATGCATTAGAGCAAACACCTAGTTGCGTTCTTCTCTGTGATGAAGTGGAAAAAGCACATCCTGATGTGTTGAATGTTTTTTTGCAAGCCATGGATCATGGCAGCATCACAAGCCAAAACCAAAAAACAGTGAGCTTGAAAAATGCCATATTGATTTTTACTAGCAATTTAGGTGCTGTTGAAATGGAAAAACAGGGCATTGGATTTGGGGCAAGCAGTAATGCTGAAGCAGATAAAGAGGCTGTTAAAAGATTTTTTGCACCCGAGTTTAGGAACAGACTAGATGCTGTGATTCCTTTTGGCTCTTTGAGCAGTGAAACCATGCTTAAAGTTGTAAGCAAATTTATCCAACAACTAAATGTTTCTGCACAAAGCAAAAATGTATGCGTAGTAGTTGATCCAGAAGCTCAAGAATGGCTTGTAAAACATGGATTTGATACAAGCATGGGCGCAAGGCCTTTGGCTAGACTGATTGATAATACAATTAAGAAGCCCATGAGCAGAGAAATATTATTTGGAAAACTCAAATCAGGAGGTCGAGTCCTAGTGACACTAGACAATGAAACAAACAAATTGAAACTTGAGTTTCTGAGCACAGTTACTTGTGTGCCTATGGGGTCCAAAGAAGCATTAGTAGAAAATAGCGAGGTCCTGTAAGGCAAATGAGCAAAATAGCAGCAATTCAAACACTTTGTCAAAAAGGGTTGATTGATAAAGGAACAGTTCTTGGAGTGGCCGAAACACCAGGTTCAAGAGTATATCACAGATTTGTGGTTGCACATACAATTGGTGCTCCAGATGTACAAATTACTGGGGTACATATACAAAATAATACAAGCTTGGTTTTGGACATCAACAAGATTGTTGAGGTGGACGGAATGGGGTTGGAACGTTATCTGCAACATGCAGATTTAGATAACAACGGAAGTCAAATCAACAGGGGCAAAAAACGTGGTAGGCGGCCCAAACACCGCAAGTAAATACTACAAATAGGACATAAATCAATGGCGCAAATAGCTAATCAAACTATATCTATATCTATCAGTAAACTGATTAAGGATAATGAACAACTGGACAGTGTGCTAAGTTCAGAACAATTGTTGTCACTATTTGAAAGCCTGCCCAGTGTAGTAGAACAAATTATTGATGACACTACACTGGTTATTGAAGTTACTATTTAAAATTTTCATAAATATCAACAAATCAATTGTTGAGCAATTATGGAAAGTCTTGTCTTATTACCCACTACTTCAGGTAAAGTTAACGTAACTGGGGAAAAACAAAAAGGCGCTGGTTACACAAATTTTCTTGGTGGCAGCCACACTGTTGCAATTTCCTTGAATAATTTCAGTGGTAGAATATATATTCAAGCCTCCCTTGCTGATAATCCCGCTGACGATGATTGGTTCCCTGTGTTTTTGCAGTCGGATATGCCGTTTGTCCAATTTCCAAGAGATTTATTCAACCCCAGTGGGCTCTATGGAGGTGACACAGGAACCTTTGCATACACCTTTGTTGGCAACTATGTGTGGTTAAGGGCCATTGTAAATCGGGATTATTTAACGCCAACACCTATAAATGACAGCACTGTAGGCAGTGTAAGTGAGATTTTATTAAATTATGGAGCTCTTAGTCCTGGATTTATTCCCAAGGGGCCTATCCTAGGACCAACAGGACCAGCAGGACCTCCTGGCTCTTCTGTAGTAAGGAGTTTTCAAACTCCTTTTTCTCAGGTTGATCTTGACGGAGACTTGTTTACTGTTGTACACGGTCTTGGACAAAAGCTAGTGCTTGTGCAGGTATATGATCTCAACTATCAGCAAATATCGCCCACGGGTATATTATTGCTAGATGAAATGAGATGTCAATTGGATTTGGCAGCGCAAACTCCAATTTCAGGAGTTTGGCATGTTTTGGTATCAAGATAATAGTATAGGGTGCATGATATGAGAGCCAAAGAATTCATAAAAGAATTTACTGTAAACGTGCCTGTAACAATCAATATTCCCTTGGGAGATGTGTTAAAAGCTCAAGCCAGTAATGATGTTATAAATCCAGGTGTTCGCTACGGCGAAGATGGAGATGCCAAGTGGAGCCCACCTCTACAACAGCATCTAGACACAGTCAAAGACAGCGTGGGCCCAACAACTGAGGACCCTACTGAGATAAATCCAGCTGACAGTTTCCATACGCCTCAGCAATCAACTATTGCTAACAATATAAAAGACAAAAACCACATACCTACTGTGAGTATTAAACCGTCCATATTGGGTTGATTTATTTGTGACTCAAATTCGGAAAATTTGGACCAGTAAATTTACAAATGATGTAGATGAATATGTTGGTCGCGAAGGAGAGATCTTTTATACCAGCGGTGCTGTGGAACTCCGTTTTTCAGACGGTGTTACTCCTGGAGGAATACTGTTTAGTCCAGGCAGTGGTGGATCAGGAGGTGCTGGAGTCAGCGGATATTCTGGCTATAGCGGCTATTCAGGCGCACCTGGCCTTACAGGACAATCTGGACGCAGTGGCTATTCAGGCAGTCCAGGCGTCCCAGGCGCTAGCGGCTATTCTGGTATGGATGGCACACCTGGTGCAAGTGGCAGCAGTGGCTATTCAGGCAGTCCAGGCGTCCCAGGCGCTAGCGGCTATTCTGGTATGGATGGCACACCTGGTGCAAGTGGCAGCAGTGGCTATTCAGGCAGTCCAGGCGTCCCAGGCGCTAGCGGCTATTCTGGTATGGATGGCACACCTGGTGCAAGTGGCAGCAGTGGCTATTCAGGCAGTCCAGGCGTCCCAGGCACTAGCGGCTATTCTGGTATGGATGGCATGTCAGGTTATTCAGGAGCCAGTGGCCTAACTGGAAACAGTGGCGTAAGTGGGTGGTCAGGTCATAGCGGATTCAGTGGGCTACTAGGCAGCACAGGGCCAACTGGAGCGGTGGGGGCCGCAGGACAAAATGGAATTTCAAGCGGACTTGTTTTGTACCTAGATGACGTTGGCGGAACAAGCCCAACTAATGGCAGTTTGTTATTGATCCCAAACAATGGACCTCAAACAAATGTAACTACTAGTGTAAATGCTGGATCAGGAACGTTGATAAGCACTTGGCTAACCGGGGTGGGGATACCAGGGGTTACAGCAGTTGTGGGAGGCAACTGGAATGTTTGGTTATATGCTAGTAGAAGTGGTGCAGGCGATGTAAGATTTTGGGCCGTAATAGATGAGGTAGGCAGTGATGGGACTACATTATTACAAAACTTAGTTACCGGCAACTATGCAAATGGCACACCTATCAATACAAGCTCTTCAACATTATTTGAATTTTCTGCATATGTGCCGGTTACAACATTGGCAAGTACAGCAAGTCGTATAAGGGTTACCCTTTATGCTCAATCAGCAACTGGTATCCCACTGCTGACTTCTTACTATCGCAATGGCACTATTTCATACTTAGTAACGACTATATCAGCGAATGTGAGTGGTCCAACAGGACCTATAGGCCCAACAGGCGAAAACGGATTTAGTGGATACTCTGGTTACAGCGGTGCAGCGGGAAGTAATGGGGCTAGTGGGATAAGTGGATACTCTGGTTACAGCGGTGCAGCGGGAAGTAATGGGGCTAGTGGGATAAGTGGATACTCTGGTTACAGCGGTTCAGCGGGAAGTGATGGGGCTAGTGGAGTAAGCGGGTTTTCAGGTTTTATAGGGCCAACTGGACCAACTGGACAACTGGGCAGCAGTGGTACAAGTGGATATTCTGGATACGGAGGACTTACAGGAGCATCTGGATTAAGCGGATGGTCAGGCAATACAGGAAATAGTGGAGCGAGCGGATACTCAGGAGCAGGAACTAGTGGTTTTTCAGGATTTAGCGGTCAAGCAGGGAGTTCTGCGCAAATTACAGCAACAAATACTACTGCTAACTCAGTTTTTTATCCAGTTTTTGTTGATGTTGCTGGAAGTAGTACACTACCAAGAATCCGTAGCACCGCCACTGCATTCGCATTTAACCCAGGAACTGGAGAAGTCAGTGCTGTGGACTTCAACAGCTTGAGCGATATCATATATAAAACTAATATTGAGGAAATTACAAATTGCTGGGACTTGTTAAAAGATTTGAGACCTGTGAGTTTTGACTGGAAGCATGCAAATAAACACAGCTTTGGGCTAGTTGCTCAAGAAGTAGAAAAAAATATTCCATCTATCGTAAGTACCAACGAAACAGGAAAAACTGTAGCGTATATACAGTTGATCCCACTTTTGTTAAAAGCGTTACAAGACCAAGCACAAGCTATTGAAAATATTCAAAAATATTTAGGTTTAAATAAGTAACCGCTGAGCTTTTCGCTTCCCTATAAATAGGTATAACCGAGTACTCAAAAAAGGAGCACGACGATGGCCATAAAAATATCAGGCGTTACTGTTATAGCCGATAACCAAGACTTAACTATTACTGGATATGCCAACTTCAGTGGCACTAGTGCTATAAAGTTTCCTGTAGGAACAGATGGACAACGCCCAACAGCAGCCACAGGTCAAGTAAGATTCAACTCAACTAGCACGAGTTTTGAGGGGTATAACGGAACCGAATGGGGCAGTTTTGGTGGGCAAGATAATACTGCAAGAACACTTGCACTTTTAGCGTTGACATAAGAAATGCCAGTCTCTGCTGCAAAACTAGTTATACAAGCAAACAAGTGTATAGTTGCTGCTAATCAATCAATTGAGGCTACGGCTCAGTTGGCTGGTTTACAAAAAGCTTTGGAAGGTGTGTTTTGTGTTGCGAATTGTGCTGCGTTGCCAGCAGCGGCAGATAATCAAGGTAGATTTATTTGGTTGACTGATGTTTGTTCCTATCGTTTCAGTGACGGAAAAATATGGACCAATGATTTTCGAACTAATCTTATAGGAGCATGTGGATTTGCTTGGGGCTGGAACTATCAAGGTTCTTTAGGCAACCTCTCGTCAACACCTGTAAGTTCTCCAGTTAGAGAGGTTACGTCAAGTAACGATTGGATCAGTTTGGACACAAATGGCGCATTTTCAGGAGGCCTTAAATCTGATCGCTCGTTATGGATGTGGGGGTACAATACGTGTGGTTTCTTAGGTAACAACTCTGTTGCAAATCAAAGTAGTCCCGTAAGAGAAATATCAAGCAGTACAACATGGTGCGCCATAGGTATAAGTGCATTTTCAACCTTTGCTTTGAAATGCGACGGCTCCCTTTGGTCCTGGGGAGATAACTTCTGTGGCAATTTGGGAGACGGTACTAAAATAGGCAGGAGTAGTCCTGTAAGAGAAATAAGTTCCAGCAGTAATTGGTGCAAAGTCTCCCGAGGGGGTTACAGGCATTTTTCTGCAATAAAAACAGATGGCAGTCTTTGGACATGGGGAACAAATTTCTGTGGTACATTAGGAACCGGCAATACAACGTTTTTTAGTTCTCCAGTAAGAGAAATCAGCAGTAGTACAACATGGTGTAATGTACAAAATGGCTACAGAATTACTGTTGCACAAAAGACCGACGGCACTTTATGGGCTTGGGGGTTTAACTCATATGGGCAATTGGGCAATCAAACCACAACCAATTTCAGCAGTCCTGTAAGAGAAATCACCAGCTCAGTTAATTGGACAACAATAGGTATCGGAACTTTTCATTCATCTGCAATTAAAACCGATGGAACCTTATGGCTTTGGGGACTCGGGACAAGTGGGCAGTTAGGACAGTTTTCTATTACTAATCAAAGTTCTCCTGTACAGGAAATAACTTCCAGTACCGATTGGTGTCAAGTATCAGGTGGCTGTGTTCACACCGCAGCTCTTAAAACTAACGGCACATTATGGGCTTGGGGTTCCAATCTTTGCGGAGCATTGGGAAACAACTCAGTCAGTAATGTATCTAGTCCTGTGAGAGAAATTACCTCAGCCACATCTTGGAGCACGTTAAGTGCTGGAAGCAAACAAACTATAGGAATTCAAGGTAAAATTTCTGGATTTTTTGCGATATGAATTTGAATGAAATTGAATTTGCTCTCAGCAAATGTGTTACTGCCAGCAGCAGCAATTTAGACTTACTTGCCTATGCACGGGCTGTTCAACAATTGCGTACCGGAGCTATGTTTACAGTTGCATGTTGTGAACTGCTTCCTGCAGCATCTTCCAACAATGGCAAGTTATATCTAGTAGAAAATATACAAAGAGTGGTGTTTAGCAATTGTTTGTTTTGGAACCCAATAGCAACTTTTTCAACAAGTGGCTGGACTTGGGGGTCAAATGTTTTTGGACAGCTTGGCACTAACAACACCACAAACCGTTCCAGCCCAGTACAAGAAATTACCTTGTCAACAAACTGGAGACAATTTAGTGCTGCGCAGCATGTGGTTGGATTGAAAAATGACGGGAGTTTATGGGCTTGGGGATCAGCCACGTGCGGCAAATTAGGCAATAATAATACTGTGGACCGGTCGTGCCCTGTAAGGGAAATTTCTAGCTCCTTAAATTGGTGTTCAGTAACTGCTGGGGGAAGTTTTACGGCGGCAGTAAAGTCAAATAATACATTGTGGCTATGGGGGGCTGGCAGGTGTGGTCAGCTTGCACAGAATAATCTTACCTCATTTAGTAGTCCGGTGCAAGAAATCACAAGCAGCACAACATGGTGTATTGCAAGTGCTGGGGGTCATGCGTTAGCAATTAAATCAGACGGAACGCTCTGGGCGTGGGGTAGTAACGCTTATGGTGCTTTAGGCTTAAATGATACAATTGATAAAAGTAGTCCAATACAAGAAGTTACCTCGTCCACCAACTGGTGTGTTATAAGTGCTGGGAGCTTTTTGTCAGTGGGGTTAAAAAATGATGGCACACTGTGGGGATGGGGAAGAAACAACGATGGACAATTGGGCACAAATAGCACAAGCAATGCAAGTTCTCCAGTGCGCGAAATATCCAGCAGCACTACATGGTGTGCAATAAGTGCAAAATTAGACACAGTAGCCTTGAAAACTAACAATACACTTTGGGCTTGGGGTCTCAATGCATGCGGGAGTTTGGGCGATAATACAACTACTTCACGGAGCAGTCCCATACAGGAAGCTACAAGTGCAACCACATGGTGTCAAATATCAAATAGTGGCAGTAGTAATACAACAGCTTTACAAACTGATGGCTCACTGTGGGCATGGGGAAATGGATATAGTGGACAATTGGGTAACAATCTTACCAGTAACCGATTAATACCTGTACGAGAAATTTCCAGCAGCAGTAATTGGGCCCAAGTAGTATCAGGAAGCAGCTTTACTGTTGCTAGAAAAATTATATAAAAGGATAGGATTTAAAAATGTATGTGTTGATACACAAAAACCATGTTATAGTAGGCCCAATGGGTTGGAATAGGCCAATGTTTGAAGGAGCCTTGGAAAAGTTAAACATTCCAAGCTTCTTGCCAAGAAGTGATCCTGAAACAGTTCCAGTAACAGTTGATAATGACACTTACGTAACAGGATGTCAAATAATCATCCCTGATTATGATGTACGTACAGAAACATATTATGGTCCCTTCTGGGATTTCAGTAATGACAAACTTGCCATTGGAACATACGCAGTAAAAACAAAACAAATTTGGGAAATACAGGATTGGTTGCGGCAACAAGCCAGCAGCAACCGGTATGCAGTTGAAATTGGAGGTACCAAAACTACAATTCAAGGGCTGCAAGTTTCCTTAGATACAAGCAGAGAAGGAAGAGCCATTTTCTTGCAAAAGTATTCTCTTATGGGAGATACAGACGTTGTAAATTGGAAGTTTCCTGAAGGTTGGGTGACATTAACTAAGCAAGAACTAGCACAGTGCATCGATGCCGGAGCTGCCCACATCCAAGCTACATTTGATTGGGAAAAGTCAAAAGACGAAGAAATATCCGGTGCCTCAACTGTTGATGAACTAAAGCAGATTGATATCAGCAATGTACCAAACCAAAACTGATCAGTAAAATAACAAAAGGTTACTATGACATCAAATCTTTGCTGCTCAATTTTATGCACTACTGTTGTTTCAAAAGTCAATAACAGTCAAACAGCGCCCACCAGCGTTGATTTGGTGTTGATTGCAAACGCACAAGACAATGTGGATACTTCAAGAAGCAGCTGGCTATCGCTGCAGACCTTGGTTTCCTGTGGTTGTGCTGCGTCTGTTCCCAACGGCCATGTGGCATTTATTTGCGACGGACTAGTTCCTGTTGTTAGCATGAACAATTGCTGGATTGGCTTCGATGGGAGACCTTTAAGCTATACAAATGGTGAGTTGTTTTTATGGGGGTCAGGGACTGGTGGACAGCTGGGAAACGGAAATGCATCAGCTAGATGCGTTCCTATACCTGAAATAACCAAAGACACAACTTGGTGTCAAGTCAGGCTAGGGTCAGCCCACACTACTGCAATCAAAACAAGCGGGGCCTTATGGTTATGGGGCTTTAACAGTTGCGGACAATTGGGCATCAGTAGCACTCAAAGTCAAAGTAGTCCTGTAAGGGAAATCACTTCATCCACCAACTGGTGTGTGGCTAGTGCATGGAATCATACAGCAGCAATCAAAACTGATGGCACCTTATGGGTCTGGGGGAATAATAACTGCGGGAACTTAGGTACTAATTCTACTACACCCTTGAGTAGCCCTGTAAGAGAGATCAGCAGCAGTAGCAATTGGTGCAGTGTAACCACTGGTGGATGTGTAACTGCTGCTATCAAAACAACAGGCACACTTTGGCTTTGGGGCACTAACAATTGCGGTAATTTGGGAAACAACAGTATCTTACAGCGCAGTAGCCCTGTTCAAGAAATAACTTCTAGTACCACTTGGACACAAGTAAGCATAGGGGTTTTTCCTGCTGTGGCTGCCTTAAAAAGTGATGGAACACTTTGGACATGGGGAAGTAACTTTTGTGGTATGTTAGGGACTAACAGCACAGTTGATAGAAGCAGCCCAGTAAGAGAAATTTCAAGTAATAACACATGGTGTCAAGTCTGTGTTGGTATTGCACATGCAGTGGCACTTAGAACAAATGGTACGCTTTGGTCATGGGGCTGCAATTGTGATGGAGTTCTAGGAGACGGCACAACAGTAGACAAATCCAGCCCTGTACAAGAAGCAACAGGTTCTACAACTTGGTGTCAAATGGCCAGCAGGAGTGCAACACTTGCTATCAAGACAGATGGGTCACTATGGGCATGGGGTAGAGGTACTCTTGGGCAATTAGGGCTCAATGGAACCTTTAGTTCGGCACGCCCTAGGAGAGAGTGTCGTAATTTAAACAATTGGTGTCAAACATCCGCTGGATTTTATTTTTCAGCTGGATTGACAACATGCGAAACCTTTATTTTGTGTCAATAACATGGTAACAAGTGTCAAAACTTTAAAAACAGAAATAGATTGCAGGCTAGCTGCTGGAGGATTATCTTCACTCAGCTGCTGTCAATTACAGGGCGCTTGTAATATTTTGGCAAATCAAAGTGTTATAAGCGTGGCTAGTTGTACAGCCTTACCCTCTGCAAGTTTAAACTTGGGTAGGATAGTTTATCTATCTGACATTGGTGAATATAGGATAAGTGATGGGGCATCATGGAGCACAAATTTTAAATCTACAGTAAGCACAAATGTAAGTGCATGTGTATTTGGAACCGGGGCCAATTATGGAAATGGCCTGTTATTTGGTTCTAACCTAGGATTCACCCTACAACGTGACGCAACGCAGACTATAGGTTGGTGCCAAATTTCTCTTCAGCCTTCTGGCTTAAATGTTGCCCAATGTGGAAGTGTAGGCGCTGGTGTGCAAGCGGGCGGGAGTTTATGGACGTGGGGACGTGCCTACTGCGGCAGATTAGGAAATAATACTACAACTACATGGCCAAGTGGCGTTGTACCTGCTAGTCCTGTGCGAGAAATTACAAGCAGCAGCAACTGGTGCAAAGTTGCAGCCGGTGTCCTACACACAGCAGGAATTAAAACTGATGGTACACTTTGGTTATGGGGCACAAACTCCAGCGGACAATTAGGAATAAATGATCTTTCAGCAAGTAAATCGTCTCCGGTCCAAGAAATATCAAGTTCTACAACATGGTGTCAAGTAACAGCAGGAGCTGAGCACAGTGCAGCAATAAAAACAGATGGGTCGTTGTGGTTATGGGGGAATATTAGGTGTGGGGAGTTGGGAAATAACAGTACATTGGCAAATGCATTGAGTCCTATTAGAGAAATTACTTCTTCTAGTAATTGGTGTACAGTATCAATTGGTAGGTTCAGAACATCTGCTGTAAAAACTGATGGAACACTTTGGTCCTGGGGAGGTAATTTTTGCGGACAATTGGGAGTTTTGGATACTGTGGACAGGTCTTCACCTGTAAGAGAGAGACTGTCAGCAACAAATTGGTGTCAAGTTTCCGCAGGGCCTGGTGGACACACAGCCGCTGTAAAAACTGATGGAACTCTTTGGACTTGGGGGGCAAACTTTTGCGGCCAATTAGGCAATAATGCTGCTGGAGCTGGCTGGTTCACGCCTGTTCAGGAAATAAGTTCTTCGACAATATGGTGCCAAGTAGCAGCAGGCTATGCTCATACACTAGGTGTGAAAACTGATGGAACTCTCTGGGTCTGGGGTTCAGGAGGGTTTGGTGCTTTAGGAAGGGACTTTGGAACAAGTAGAAGTAGTCCTGTGCAAGAAGGTACCTATAGCACCCCCTGGCGTCAAGTGACTGCGGCAACACAAGCTACGTTGGCTATTTTTGGCCCAGTAACTTGCAAAGGATTTTGTTAAAATGGCAACAATTAACTTGGCTAATCTTATATTGAAGATGCAGCAAAAAATTAGTGACTCAACCAATGAGGAAGAACTCTTTTACTATAGCAAAGTTCTACAGCAAGCCAGAAGTGGTAGGGTATTTTTTGTGGTGAGTTTACCAAATGTGAACATAAGTACACCTGGCGATTTGTATTACAACAACTCAAATGAAACTTTATATGTTTCTACAGGATCATCTTGGCAGAGCATTCTGAGTCCCACGGGACGTTGTATAGTTTCTTTTGGAGCAGATAATTGTGGAGTTCAAGGCATTGGCGGCTCTTCTGTTGTTAATGCTGGATTTACCTACAATCAGGAAATCACACGTTCGGTAAATTGGACCACATCCAGCGTGAAAGTGTTCCATGCTGCTGGTGTCAAGTTAGATGGCACTCTCTGGGCATGGGGCGCGAACTCTTCCGGGCAACTGGGAAATAACTCTATTGCACCTTGCTTTGTACCTGTTCAAGAAGTAAGTAAATCAACCAATTGGTGTGCTGTTTCTCTGGGTGAAAATTTTTCTAACGGGATAAAAACTGATGGGTCTTTGTGGGCATGGGGAAATGGGTTCTCAGGTAAACTAGGCAATAACTCTACTGCAAATAGATGCAGTCCCACTCGAGAAAGCTCCTCAAGTACCAATTGGTGTGCAGTGAACGGAGGACTCAAGCATACACTGGCAATGAAAACAACAGGAACTCTTTGGGCTTGGGGCTCGAATGAGTGTGGCTCGTTGGGGGACGGCACAGTAAGTAGTAAATCAACGCCTGTTCAAGTTGGTGCTGCAACCACCTGGTGCAATATATCTGCAGGCAACTATATGAGTGCAGGCGTGCAAACCAATGGAACTCTCTGGGTTTGGGGCATCAATGTGTGTGGCACGTTAGGCACAGGTAATACATTTAGTCAGTGTGTTCCTGTTAGAGAAGCTAGTTCTAGTACAAACTGGTGCCAAGTGGCTCTGGCAAATAATAATGGTGGTTCTACCTGTAATCACACCTTAGCTCTTAAAACAACAGGTACATTATGGAGCTGGGGAAACAATACAGTAGGACAATTGGGCAATGGAGTTACTGGTACTTGGACCTGCACTCCAGTACAAGAAAGTACTTTTGCAACAAATTGGTGCTGTGTGAGTGCAGGCTATAGACAATCAGCTGCCTTAACAACATCTGGGCAACTGTTTAGATGGGGATTCGTGTGCTGTGGTGTTCTTAGATGTACTCCCACACTGTGGTGTAGTGCCAACTGTAATTGGTTAACTATTTGTATAAGTGCCGCTTACAGTGGTCAACTCAATAGCAGATAGGAATTAATCATGCCAACCCCGTCAGAAATACAAACTTGCATCAATGCTTTGACAATTGCTAGTGATCCTATTAGCTTTCCATTGCTTGCAGCACAAACAAGCGATGCTGGAACTGGTATAAGCTTTACTGTAAATACAGTTGGAGACTTGCCTGATTTGGCCAACACAAGCATTGGTTTAGGGCAAATAGTCTTTGTGAAAAGCCTGTGTGTACCAGTTATCAGCAGTTCAAATGAATGGATAGGCTTAGATGGTAGAGTTGTTCGCCGTGATTTTACAGCACGTAAAGCGTTTACCTTTTCAGGCGCCCCAATTCAAGAACCTTCGGTTTCCACCAATTGGTGCTCATTTGGTGGCAAGGGATACAGCTTCGACTCTGGGCTAAAAACTGATGGAACAATCTGGTCCTTTGGCAACAATGGGTCGGGACAACTTGGGGATAACAGTACTGTGGCTAGCAACAGCCAGCTAGTTCAAGAAGCTACCAAAAGCACTAATTGGTGTCAATCCAGTGCTGGGCGCCTGCACTCTCTTGCTGTGAATACCGCAGGCAGTCTGTTTGCATGGGGCGAAGGCAGTTGCGGGAAATTAGGTAATAACTGTACAGGAAATTTCAGCTCTCCTGTAAGAGAAATTTCCAGTTCAACTAACTGGTGTCAAGCAAATGCAGGTGGCTTTCATTCTTTGGCTTTAAAAACGGATGGATCTCTTTGGGCATGGGGATTCAATGCTTGTGGCCAACTAGGTAATTGCAGTACATTGGCACGAAGTAGTCCTGTTCGAGAATCCACTTCCATAACAAATTGGCTACAAGTAAGTGCAGGATATAACTTTAGTTCAGCAATTACTTCCACAGGGTGTTTATATACTTGGGGAGATAATACTTGTTCACAGTTGGGCAACGGCACTGGCAGCCCCTGCAGTATACCTAGGCGTGAGTGGTTCTGTGGTACCAGTTGGTGCCAGGTAAGTGCAGGATTTCGCACAACCGGGGCAGTGACTACAGGAGGACAGTTATGGATGTGGGGAGATAACAGTTCAGGACAAACTGCCCAAAACTGCGGTAGCGGCATTACGAACACACCGGCAAGAGAAATCAGTAGTTCTACAAATTGGTGTAGAGTTCAAGTGGGGCAGTCTTCGGTAGTTGCCTTGAAAACAGATAACACACTATGGGGCTGGGGCAATCAAGTATTAGGTAGTGGTAATTTTGTAGCAAGGAGTAGTCCTGTACAAAGTTTTGGATCTACTTGGTGTACAATATGCGCAGGTTTTTTCGGTGATGCAACAGGAATAGTTATAGAATAATTATAGACTACAATATGATTTTCTGTAGAATATTGCATGAGTCTTACTTTATTCAGCATAACAAATATACAGCATGACATTACAGCATTTTCATTAAACAAAACCCGCAGTTGTGTGCCTGCAACAAAAACTTTATTGATAAGTGATCAAAAACCATCTGGAGACACAACCATTGGTTGGTTACCAATTGCCCAAAATTTTGGAATGTTGGAGTATTGTAACTTTTGCCTAAAAGAGATGCATTCTGTCATAGACACTGATTTTGTTTTGATTTGCCATTATGATGGTATGGCTACAAACCCACAGTATTGGACTGATGAATATTTAGAGTATGACTATGTGGGATCTCTTTCCCATGTGAATTATCACCCTATGAAAAACAGTCTCCAGCTGAGTGGTTTTTACGAACAACACAAGCACAAACCATGGTTTACCTGTGGCGGTGGCTTAAGTTTAAGAAGCAAGAGGCTGTTAAACATTTTGGCCAACGATCCACAAATAAAAACTTTAAATTTTCAACCCAATTATGCAGAGCCCTTTATTTCAGAAGATGCAGTAATAACCCTACTGAACAAAGAATACCTAGAAAAAGCTTATGGTATAAAGTTTGCTCCATTGCATTTGGCCATGCAATTTTGTGCCGAAGTATTGACTGGATATAATTATGCAATGGGGTTTCATGGCTGGCACAACGCTCCACTATTTTTGACCGAAGAAGAGTGTTTGTTTTATTTCCCATTGTTCAACAAATCAGGTTATCATCAAATGAGTGCACAAATGCAAATATGTAAGCATCATATTATGATGCAGGGATATTTTAGATTACGTGACTATATGATTTCTGAAAACAAATGGTTGATTTATTGATATGGCAAATATTTTAGGGTTGAATTTTTCACATGATGGTGCAGTTGCTCTAGTTGTTGATGGACGATTGCACTCAGCATTAGCTACAGAAAGGATTACTCGCAAAAAGAAAGCACATGGTATCACCAAACAGCTTGTAGAAAGTTTATTAAATAACGCTGGATTAGCGGTACAAGACATAAAAGCTATTGCTCTTGCAGATTACATACAACAATATTGTGGTGATGTACTACATTTGTTTGACGGTATTGGCCTACCGGTTAGAGAAACCAGTTACACATTGTATAATAACGATGTTAGGCAACTTACAGGCAAGTTTATGGGTAACTGGGAAGTTCCTGTCTATGTCTTGCCACATCATCTAGCACATGCCAGCAGTAGCTTTTACACAAGTAATTTTGAAAGTGCAGTATGTTTAAGTGTTGATAGCAGTTTTGGAAATTTACAAGATAACAGCCTTATACTAGAAGGCAACGATGTGCAGTTGCTAACTGTTGATTGTCCTAATCTTATTAGTGGTATAGGTTATGCAACATTTACAGAGCTATTGGGATATCAGCCAGCGTTTGCTAAGGCTGGTATTACCATGGGTTTAAGCAGTTACGGTGCAGAAATGCTTAGCCTAGAAAAAGATTATTTTTTGTCTAAAATGTTCTGGCCAAACAACGACACAGGCGTCCAAATTGAATTAGAATATAGAAAATTTTGGAGTGACGTCTGGCAAAAGTTTAGTGCAAAACATCCCCATGAGCTTACTTTCCAAGAAAGTGCAAATTTAGCAGCCACTATTCAATATTTGCTAGAAAAAAGCCTAATCAAAACAGCTGAAAATATCCGCACACGTTACCCATATAAAAATTTATGCCTAAGCGGAGGAAGCTTTTTAAATTGTATCAGCAATACTGCAATCAAAAATCTAGGGTTATTTGACAACATACATCATTTTCCAGCTTGTGGGGACGATGGAAACGCTGTTGGGGCAGCTTTATGGGTAGCACATACCTTATATCAAGCACCTCGACAACAATATTCAACAGCTGATCTTGCATACCTAGGCTTGAATCAAATATCCATAACTGATCCTGATTATTCTAGAGTATGCGATATATTGTCACAAGGAGGTATTGTGGCATGGCATATGGGACGTAGTGAATATGGGCCAAGAGCCTTAGGAGCTCGCAGTTTGCTAGCAGATCCTAGGAAATATCATATGAGAGAGAAAATTAACTTTGCAGTAAAAAACCGCGAATGGTTCAGACCTATTGCACCAGTGGTGTTAGAGCATTTATGTCATGAGTGGTTTGATTTAGAAGGGCCTAGCCCTTATATGCTTTACACTGCAAATGTTTTACAACCTGAAAAAATACCAGCAGTAACGCATGTTGATAACAGCAGTCGTCCTCAGACTGTATCTGAGTTGTCCAACCCTTACTTGTGGAAACTATTGAACGAATGGAACAATCAAACTGGGGTACCCGTGTTGGTCAACACGAGTTTGAATGGTGGAGGAGAGCCTTTATGCGAAACCGAACAAGACAGTTTGAAATTTTTCCAAAAACATGATAGTGTTACTGCTTTAGTTTTAAATGGTAAACTTTTGGAGAGAAAATGAAAATCTATCTTGGAGCTGGTGAACACCGAATACAAGGTTATATCCATTGCGATTATGATCCTGCTTGTAACCCTGATTATTGTTTTGATTTAGAAAAGGATATGTTTCCCTTTCCAGATAATAGCGTAGACATAATACAAGCAACGCATGTGTTAGAGCACTTAGGTGAGGGTTATTTTCACTGTATGCAAGAAATTTACAGGGTTTGCAAACCAGGCGCAGTGATTCATGTGCATGTTCCGCACCATCGGAGTGATGATTTTTGGAGTGATCCAACGCATAAGAGAGCAATTACTGTAGCTGGCTTGAAATTGTTTGGGCGCAAATACAACGAATTAAGTAGGAAACAAAAAGTGCATGCATCAAAACTTGCAGAATATTACAAGGTGGATTTTGAAGTTATAGAGCATAGTTTACGACCTGTGGAGAAATATAGAGAGAGGTTTGTTGGTCAACCAAAAGAGCAAGTAGAAGAATATCTTGAACAACATTGCAATTTGGTGGATGAAGTATATATTAAACTAATAGTTATCAAAGAGTAAATGACTAGCAATTTTGAACACCTGCGCGAAACAGTTTTAGACTTAACAAAACGAGACCAGCAAGAGTTAGCTTTTATGCTACTTGATAACTATTGGGAAATTGCGCACCTACCAGATGATTATGAATTATTAGGATGGCTATCCTTAAAGATTGGGCACAGAACTCTTGCAATAAAGTGTGCTGAATCAATGCTGGGATTTGCGTCAACAAACAAAGAAAAATACGCAGCTCGAATAAACCTAAACAAAGTATACTATCGCGCAAATTTTCCAGAAAAGGCTTTATTTTACAGCCAGCTAAATTTGGATATTGACCCACATGATTTTGACAATGTTGTTGCATATGCAGCAGCACTAAAGTTGAATAATCAAAGAGAAGAAAGTGAAAAAGTTATAAATGAATTAAAGCAATGTGATTGGATAACTCCTGAACAAAGGTTGCAACTACGTATAACCGATACCCATTCTCTTTTACGTCAAGGGCAAACAGCACAAGGTATAAAATGGTTCCTTCACTCAGACAAGGATAGAACCACAATTTTTGATATAAAAGGAATGAAACAGTGGAACGGTGTAATTTCCCCAGGCACAGTATTATATGTTAATGCAGGTGGCGGAGTGGGTGATGAAATAATAAACATCCGGTTTTTCAACACTCTCAAAAAGTTAGGCATGACTCCTTGTCTGTTCTCTCTTTTAGAGCGTCCAGATTTAGCCCAGATATTTCAGAGACATGGATTTGATGTAATAACCAATCCAAATGAAATTGATATTAAGTGTCCATGGACATATATGATGAGTCTGCCCATTGATTTAAACGTAAATGAAAACCAATTGTGGTATGGACCTTATCTTGCTCCGCTTAACCAACAGAAAAATCAACTTCCAAAAACTGATAAATTCAGGATTGGTATAAAGTGCAACGGAAATCCTTGGTTCGAACAAGACGTTTACAGAAGCATACCTTTTGAAGAAGTTATGCAAATTATGCCAAAGGATGCTGAAATTTATTATTTTGACAAGGATGATTCAAAGGTAGGGTGCATCAATCTAAATTTGCGTATTAACACTTGGGATGATACTTTAGACTTCCTTTCTCAGATGGATATTGTAATCAGTAGCTGCACAAGTATAATACATGCAGTTGGAGCAATGGGCATTACTGGAATAGTCTGTGTGCCTATTCTAGAATATTACATTTGGACAAGTACACATACCAACGAAAGCACTCCTTGGTATGGATCAAATTTAAAAGTCTTAAAGCAAAAAAAAGTTAGATCTTGGAAAGAGCCTTTGGAACGAGCTCAAGAAATTATTCAGGAACACATGCAGCTAAAAGGATCACAGCAAAATGCTAATTAACAAAAAGTTTCACATGATCACAGGATTGCCTAGATCAGGAAGCACCTTATTGAGTAGCATACTCAAACAAAACCCAGATATGCATGCTAGCATTACTGATCCTCTAGCAACAATGGTAAAGGGTGTAGTAGAATCCAGTAACGATGGTGCTGGAATAAGTTCTGAAGTTCCTATTGAACGCAGAAAGAACCTAGTGCGTTCATTGTTTTATGGTTACTATCAAGATGTGAATGCGTCAATTATCTTCAATACTAACCGTGCATGGACAAGAATTTTGCCTCTTCTGGATGACGTATTTCCTGACGCTAAGGTGCTACTTTGTGTACGAGATATCAAATGGATATTAGACAGTTTTGAGTCAGCGCATAGAAGGCACCCATTTAACAAAAATACAATTTTTGGTGGTATGGGCGATAGCGTTTACGATCGAATGGATCTTCTTATGGATAAAGGAGGAATAGTTGAATTTGCTTACACAGGACTAAAACAAGCCATTACAAGCGCAGAACGGCACAAGTTGATGTTGATCGAATACGAGCAACTCTGCAAGAATCCCAAAGGTATGATGCAAGCCATCTACAATTTTATTGAAGAACCCTATTTCTCTCATGATTTTGATAATGTTGAGGCCAGTTGGGACGAATATGACGCAGAAATTGGTATTGAGCTGCACAAGGTGAGAACAAAGGTAGAATGGAAAGAACGCCCAACAATTTTACCTCCCGATATTGTAGCCAAATATTCTAATATGGAAGTATGGAGATACTGAAAATGCCTGATCCAAGACAGCCTATTACCCTTCATGTTATCTTGCGCACTTGTGACAGAACCAATGTTCACAATGATTGGCGTGTGCGCTATTGTGATTTGGAAAAAAGTGAAATAATTAGAGGATGTGTTACAAGTTTGATCAGATCAATTACAAACGTAACTTGGTTCAAGGTTAAACTTACAATTTTAGACGATCACAGCAGCGAAAATACAGTCTCGTTTTTGAAATCTGCAGGTGCAGCTTTGGAAAATTTTGAAATAATACAACTAGAAGAACAAGGGTATCAAAATTCTGGACATCAGCAATTTTTGCATGCAAAGAATACTGACGCTGATCTTGTTTATTGTATAGAAGATGATTATTTGCATCAACCATCTTCAATAACTGAAATGGTAGACAGTTATTACCTTTTTGTATCTAAGCTGAAGAATCCAAACATTGTGCTGTATCCATTTGACGCTCCTGAATGTTATGATCCACCAACTGATCCTGTCTGGGTAGTTCATGGAACACAAAGACACTGGCGCACAGGAATATACTCTACATTTGTGTTATTCACCATTCCTGATTTAATACGGCAACACTGGAATTTGTTTGAAACCTTGGCACTCAATTACAACGGTATGTATCTACGTAAGGGCAAAGAACATGAGTTTCGTTACACTGAAGATAACACTATTTGGAACATTTGGAAACATGGGGAAGCTATAAGATTCAACCCTATTCCCAGTTTAGCTCTTCATTTACAATTTGATAGGCAACTGGAACCTTTTATTGACTGGAAAGAATGGTGGGCAAAATATGCAGTTTAAAAGCTGTGGAGAATGCAATGCCTGTTGTCAAGGTCTTTTATATGGAAATGCATATGGAAACGTGCAAAGTATGGGACAACAGTGTAAATTTTTAGTATCTAAACGTTGTAGCATTTATGATACGAGGCCAAAATTTTGTTTTGATTACCAATGTGCTTATACACAAGGATTACTTGACGAAGATATGAGGCCAGATAAATGTGGATTACTAGCTACAGTAAAGTATGATGAAACTACTCAAAAACAGTATCTCCATGTTACTGAAACCAAACCAGATATTCCTTGGGAAACATATATGAAGCTTGATAAATCTGTCCATAAGTTAGGAACGTATTGGGTATTGAGGAAATGGCATGATATACAATCCTGATTTCTTTAAACCAAAAGACATGAAACATGCTCGTAGCATAATCTTAACATCAGAAGATTCGACAACTGATGCCCGTTGGGAATATGAAACGTGTTGGACTTTAAAAATGTGTGAGACTTTTACTGATATAACAAGCAACAGTATTGTATTAGATTGGGGATGCGGGGTAGGAAGACTTAGCAAGGCATTGATTGATAAATTTGGGTGTCAGGTAGTTGGTGTAGACTTAGAACCAAAAATGCTTGATTTTGCTAAGGATTATGTTAACAATAATAGGTTTTCTGCTATTACTCGCACAGAAGCGTATAGCCAACTGCCATCAAAATTTTTTACACACACTTTGAGTGTTTGGGTCTTCCAACACAGTATTGATTTGGAAAAGGAAATTTCCTTAGTATACCGGAGCATGCAACCAGGAGCGTGGTTGCTGGTAGTAGAAAACATTACAAAAGCCATTCCAGATGCTGTTGCTTTTTTTGATGATGGTGTACAAACGTCCAATGTATTGGATAACACAGGTTTTGAAACACAAGCAACTGGTAAAATCCCCCTAGCGTATACTAGTCTTAAAATACACACAAACAGTTGGTGGAAAACCTACACTAAACCAAACAAAAGAGGTCAAATTGAATACAACCTTCATTATTAACGGCGGTGCAGGCCGAGTTATTTCTGCAATTCCTGCATTGGAAAAATATGCAAAACTAAATCCGGATGATGATTTCAAAGTTTTGATACATGGTTGGGAGTTACTGTTTTGGAGTCATCCAATTTTGCAACATAGAAGCTTTAGTATTGGACAAAAAGGAGCTTTTGAACTTTTTATCCGAAATAGCAAAGTGGTATGTCCAGAACCCTATTATATTCATGGCTATTACAATCAAAAATTAAGTCTGGCTGAAGCTTTTGACGAAGAAATCAACAAAACAACTGATCATTCAGATTTGGAATCACCACATTTATATATTAGCAATTTAGAAAGAGATACTGTTAAAAGAATTATCCAAGAAAAATTGCACGAAATGAATAAAAAACGGCTAGTTGTTGTTCAACCGTATGGAAGCGGCATTGGCATAATGAACGGTAGGCCTTATGACACTAGCCATAGAAGTATGGATCCTGATGATTATCTTAAAATAATTCAAAAATTCAACAAAGATATATTAGTTGTTTATTTTGGATTACGTGAACTCCGGCATCCTGGAGACAAAACAAGTTTAAATATGGAATCAATGGATCCAGATTTACGTATGTATTTGAGCTTCATTGCTGAGTGTGACTATTTTGTTGGTTGTGATAGTGTAGGACAACATATGGCAAGGGCTATGAACAAGCCTGGGCTTGTACTTATGGGAAGTACGGATGAAACCAATGTCAGCTATCCTAAACATTTCAAAATTTATCGGAACGGCCAAAAACCAATTTATAGTCCAATACGGCTAACAGGAACTGATTGTGAGTTTGCAGATCGAATGAACGATGGTATTATGAAATTTTCAACATCACAAATAAATGAAATTGCTAATATTGTAAATTTTGAGGTTTTCAAAGGTTAACAATGTATGATCAAAATGCAGGTTTGACAAAAGTTAAAAAATTCTTACTTGTCAGCAGCGGCAAAGGTGGCGTTGGTAAGTCCACTATTGCTGCGAATCTAGCAGGTGCATTGAATAATTTGGGTTTAAAAGTGGGAATTCTGGACGCTGACATTTCAGGACCTAGTCAAGCAGTGATGTGGGATTTACCTACAAATGTACCTGTTGCTGTAACAGAAAATAAGGAACTGAGCTTGCCTTTTGTATCTCATGGGGTAAAAATTGCCACATTGGCTACACGCATAGCAGACAACCACGCAGTGCAATGGCGTGGCCCCATGGCAAGCATAGCCCTTGTAAATTTGTTGTGTCATACAAATTGGGAAGAACTTGACTGTTTGCTTGTTGACATGCCTCCAGGTACAGGTGATATACAAGTGAGTATCTGCCAGAAGCTACCAGAGGCTAAGGTAGTTTCTGTAACCACTCCACAACAAGTTGCTGTTGCTGATACGCGAAGAGGGATGCAAATGTATATTGCTCAAAACATAACATTGATAGGTGTTATAGAAAACATGAGCACACACATTTGTGAAAATTGCGGTCATAACAATGCTATTTTCGGAACTGATGGCGCACAGCAACTTTGTAACGAGTATCAAGTTCCACTACTGGGTCAACTTCCACTAGATCCTTTTGTACGATTTCAAGCAGATTCTGGCAAACCTTTGACTATTTGTGATCCCCTACATCCAGTAAGTAAAATTTATGTAAAAATAGCAGAACAAATATGGAATTCTTTCAAGGAGAAATAATACCCCAATGCGATCAATGGTAAAACTCATTCATGCTGATGGTTTCCTTTCAGCTCATGATGCGCAGAAAGCTGCAAGATTAGTTCAAGGACTTTCATTTTCACCCAAGTCATATGGCTGGGAATTGGAAAATTTTAACATGGTTTTTTCAAAACTTGAACCTATAATGAGTCAGGTGTTGGGTGAACGTGTTGTAATTGATCACCACAGATCTGGCATTTTTCGAAAACCCCTAAACAACGTTATTCATTTCGAAGAGTTTCAGTCCTTAAATGAATGGGCCTTTGTGTGTGCCTTAGAAAAAAACACTTTGAACCTATATCACCATATAGACACAGACGGCAACACAGATGCTGAGACAGCGTTGGACAACTACAAGTTCAATTATATGAACCTTTTTGAGTGGAATTTGCATACAAACATTTTACTGGAGCCCAGTCAAGGTGTGTTTTTTCGGCCATGGGTCTTTCATAGCCTTGATCAAGGTCTTGTTCAGTACTATCGACTATTGACGGACCGTAAATTTAGAGTACTGGTAATGGGACCGCCAGGCAGCGAACGAGCACTCATGAGCCAAAAATTACATGAAAAAATCAATGGCAGTAGCTTGATCAAAAGCATGGCAGTGAGAAAGAAAGACAAGGACATTGATTTTTCCTCAGATGGTAGGTTAAGACAAACCTATCGAATGCTGACTCTTGCACGAAACGATAGGAGTGATTGTGTTATATTGGATCATGCATGTGTTTTAGATGAACAACGACAAATCATAAACCCTGATGTGTTAGTGTATATGAAAGGCAAAGAGCTGTGGGATAAAAGTAACGAATGGGAAGAACCCAAATATTATGACTTTGCCTTCTCAGAAGTATCAGATGAGGCAGTGTCTGCGATCTTGAATCGTATAGAGACTAAGAGAATCACCTTATAGGTTAAAACAACAACTGTTGTTACTTCATAAATATATCCATGAGCTCTTATGTTTGTTTGATCGTACCAAAAAAATTACATACTGCTGCTGCTAAACAATGGTTTCAGTGTGTTGCATCATCTGTTCCCAGCGGCTTAATTGGCGAAACATCACTATACAGTGATGCAGACACTAAAACAAGTAATTTTTATGCCAAAAAAACACGTTCTGGAAAAGTGTCTTATGTTATACCTTTGGTTCGAGACTTGGATGCAAGTGAAGTTCATAGCCTTGTTCAACAATGGTGCAAGAGTTATCCCACTGGAGACTTTCTTGTTGACTACAGTCAAAACAGCCTGGAACCACTGATTGGTACAAATAGCCTAGAACAATCCAAAATCAAGGAAATTTTGGATCTTTGGGCCAAAAGTCAACACAACACGTGGATGAAAGATGCAGTTGACAAAGGCTGGAAATTTGGATTGAAGATGAGTAGCAGAGAAAAGACTCATCCTTTGATTCAACCATGGGAGCAATTGCCCACTTATGCACGAGAGCAAAATCTCGCTGCCGTCGAGGATCTAATCAAAATTTTGGACAGCTTTGGCTACGAGATAACGCAAAAACCAACTGCTTGATATTGCTTTAACCCAACTCTGCAACTTATAAATAGAACGCTTGGCACAGTGTCAAGCAGTAGTTTCTCCAGGCAGTTGAGTCCTGGACGTGAAAGAAAAAACAGTGACAACATTTCAAGCCAATTTGGCTAATCCTTTTCCTGCCCAAAATTCCTTCAAATGGACACCCCACGCTCCGGGCCGCAATGGCACGCTCATTGCAGTTGTGCTGGACGAGAGTGGTAGCATGAGTAGTGTGCGTGATTCCACCATTGCTGGACTAAATGAGTTTGTACAAGCACAAGCAGCTTCTGAGGGTGCTGGGGAAGCCTATCTCACGGTTATCAAGTTTGATGCCCCAAGCATCAAACCACTTTGCGAAAATCAGTTGGTTACCATCATGAAAGGTTTCACCCGGGCCGACTATCAGCCCAACGGTGGCACCAATCTCATGGATGCCATTGGCTACACCCTTAACCGTGTGAATGGTGTGCTGGAGTCTGTGCCAGTGGCAGAACGCCCTGGAGTGCTGGTGGTGATCATCACTGATGGTCATGAGAACAGCAGCAGAGAATACAACTCTGCACAGATCAAGGAGATGGTGAAACTGGCTGAGGCTCAAGACTGGACCTTCACTTTCCTTGGCGCCAACGTTGATGCCTTTACAATGGGCGGCAGCTTTGGTATGGTCACAAGCAACACAGTGAACTACAGCACAGCTAGCATGGGCGATACAATGGAAGTGCTGAGTAAGATGACCACCACAGTGCGTATGGCCAAATCAGCTGGTGTAAGCACGGCAGATCTCTATGCCAGCCAGAGCTTGTATGATGCTACTGATCGTGCTCGCGCAATGGGCAAAAAAGATGCGTGATCCGTTAGGATTGGACCTTAAGATCCGTCCAAAAGGACGGAGTCTTGCTGACGAATACTACCACAAGGGGCAGACTTGGATTGAGGGTCGCTACAACAGCGACTATGTGATTGAAGTCACCAACCACAGCTGGCAGCGCATGTGTGTTATACTCAGTGTGGATGGATTGTGCGTTTGTGATGGCAAATCAGCAAGCTTTGACAGTGATGGCTTTGTGGTTGACCCCGGCAGTACCATCACTGTTCCAGGTTGGCTCATGAACAATCAGCAAGCTGCAAAGTTTGTGTTTGGCACAAAAAACAGCAGCTATGCTTCTGAAATGGGCCAGAACACAGACAATGTGGGCGTGATTGGGGCTGCATGGTTTGATGAAGAAGTCAAGTATCATGCACAGCCGTTTGTTGGAACTAAGCCACTGTTTGGTGGCTCATCAGCTATACCCAAAGGAATAGTTGGTCAAAGCCTGTCTAGCAACTCCATAGTTGCCTCAGGCAGTATGGGTACAGGTTTTGGTGACTCTACCAATTTCAATACCACACAAGTCAGCTTCAAAAAGCGTAGCAAGCAGCCTCTTTTGGTGCAAAGCATTTTTTATGACTCTGCAGATGCATTGCAGCGGATGGGTATTCGCTTGCGGGATAGGCAAGCCTCTCCCACTCGAGTAGCTTTTCCCGGAAGCGAGCCAAACTATTGTAAGCCACCACCCAGCTGGGTTCAAAAAGCCCGCTAACAAATTGACATTGCTGTTTCTGTGCACAAATATAATGCATGGAAACAGCAATTTCAGTTTTTGGTGCAACAGGTTTTGTTGGTAAGTCATTTGTGCAACAAACACACCACAAGTGCATCTGTGTTCCTCGTGAACACCGTGTGCCACCAACTGATAACATATTGTATCTGATTTCCACTACAGACAATTACAATGTATTCAGTGATTTACACAAAGACATTGACACCAATCTAAATGTTTTGATGGAAACACTACAACATTGTAAGAAAACAGGTTTGGTTTTCAATTTTGTATCTTCTTGGTTTGTGTATGGAAGCCATAGCCAATTGCCTGTTCCTGAAACTGCTTACTGTGATCCCAAAGGTTTTTACAGTATTACCAAAAGAACCGCTGAACAACTCTTGATGAGTTGGTGCAATACGTTTGATGTAAATTATCGAATCCTTCGCCTGAGTAACATTTATGGTCCAGGAGATGCAGGTGCAAGCACTAAGAAAAATGCTATACAGCATATGGTTACACAATTGTATCATGACAAGCCTATTCAACTCTATGAGGGTGGTTTAGTTTCTCGCGACTTGTTGTACATTAGCGACGCGGTAAGAGCTATCAGCTTAGTGTTGGAGAAAGGTGAACTCAATTCCGTCTACAACATTGGTTACGGGAAACCCACTTTATTGCGTGATGTTATTGATATTGCTACTCTCTTAACAAACAGTCGGTCTCATGTCAGCAACATACCTACACCTGATTTCCACAAAAAGATACAAAGCAGAGATTTTTGGCTTGACACAACAAAACTGCAAAAACTTGGATTTGCACCACAAGTGTGCCTGACTGAAGGTTTAACATCCTTGATCAATAGTATTGCCCTACACTCTTAAACAAAGGTTTCTTTTTCCATGAGCATTCGAACTGAAATACAAAATTTTCTTAAACAAGTTGGGGAAAAGGAAAGCAATCTATTTCCTTATATGGCAAACTCAGGCGTTTTTGAGCCCGGTAAGTCCACAGTTTATTATTCAGGCCCATACTGGGATGAAGATGAGGTGATGGAAATGATGCACAGCTTGTTGAAAGGCAAATGGTTGAGCAGTGGCGAAAAAGTTGCTCGTTTTGAAAAGCACTTTGGTGAGAAGTTCAATTTAGCACACAATGTAATGGTCAACAGCGGAAGCTCGGCCAATCTGGCCATGATTGGCGCATTGAAAAAGTATTATGGTTGGCGAGACAACAGTGAAATCCTGGTGTGTGCATGCGGCTTTCCAACTACTATTGCTCCTATTGTTCAAAACAATCTAAAGCCAGTATTTGTAGACATTGACTTCACTGACCTCAACTGGGATTTGGCTGATCTTGAATCCAAAATCTCACCAAATACAGTTGCGTTGTTCAGTAGCCCTGTGTTGGGTAACCCTTATGATTTTGATCGTATTCAAGACATTGCTACCACTCATGGATTGAAAATCATCTCAGACAATTGCGACAGTTTGGGTAGCAAGTGGCGAGGCCAATATCTCACAGACTTCAGTGTTGCTGCCAGTTGCAGTTTTTATCCAGCTCATCATCTGTGCACAATGGAAGGTGGCATGGTCAGTAGCCAAACAGCTGAAATTGTTGCCCTTGCAAGAAGCATCAGTTGGTGGGGCAGAGATTGCCATTGTGTTGGGGCACAAAACCTAATCCAGTGTGGTATGTGTGGAGAAAGATTCAAGAAGTGGATTCCTGAATACGACGCAATTTTGGATCACAAATACCTTTTCAGCAACATGGGTTACAATCTCAAGCCACTGGATCTGCAAGGCGGTGTAGGGCTAGTGCAACTTAAAAAATGGGAAAAGATACACACTCTACGTCGTGAGAACAAGCAGCAGATACAAGCCATTATGGAAACCATCCCTGGAGTGCGTGTGATAAATGAACACACAGAGGCCGAAACCAGCTGGTTTGGTGTGCCTGTTGTGTGCGACAACAAAGATCAGAAACAGTGGTTGGTAAGCTTTTTGGAGGGCAATAGAGTGCAAACCCGCAACTATTTTGCTGGTAATATCTTAGTTCATCCTGGTTATCGCCACTTGGGCGATTGGACGATGTTTCCCAACTCCAATCAGGTGCTGGATAGAGTGTTTTTCCTTGGATGCAGTCCTACCATCACTGGTGAGATGATCAGCTACATTGGTGATGTAGTCAAGCGTTTCAACCGATAAAAACTGTTTGACATTTTGAGAAAGCTCTACTATACAATAGGCCTATCATTGGAGTAGATTCATATGAGCTTGATTGAGCGGGCACGAGTTTTCTGCATTGCAGCCCACGAAGCTGTTGGTCAGCGACGCAAGTATAGTGATGCACCCTATTGGCACCACCCTGAGCACGTGGTAAACCTTCTGCAGAAGTTTTCTACTCAACCTGTCACGGAGGAGATGATTGCAGCCGCGTGGCTACATGATGTTGTTGAAGACACACAAGTAGGTCTTGAAACCATCCGAGACCTCTTTGGAAACAGTGTGTATCACCTGGTGGAAAACCTCACCGACATCTCACGTCCCGAGGATGGGAATCGTCGGGTGCGGAAAGCCAAGGACCTTGAGCACACTCAGCAAGCCTCGCAAGAGGCCAAGACTGTGAAATGTGCTGATCTTATCAGCAATGCCTCTTCCATTGTTGACAACGATCCGGGATTTGCTGTTGTTTGGCTGCGTGAGAAGGAGGCACTGCTGGAAGTGCTGGCAGATGCTGATCCCGGGGTTTACTCTGAGGCTGTTCGCGTGTATCAGGAGTGTGTTCGGAAACTGAAGAAACAAGCCTAACTCATTGGAAGAAATTGAGTAAAAGTAGCGTTGACAAGCGTTGCAGCCTCTACTATATAGCGTAGACACACTAGAGAGAAGGAATGCCAACTATGATCATTTATTCCGCAGAGCCGCGCAAGGGCTTTGTTGCCAACATTGGCGACCGTGTAATCTACGGGGAGGACGAGAACAATCTCCGCGGTGTGGGCTCTGTTACGGTGAACGAAAAGGGCCGACTTGTGGTGAATGGGCAGCCTCTGGAAACCCTGATGCGCAAGTATGGGTTCCTGCGCAAGACTGCATGACGGAGCTGTGGGCAGGCAATTTTTCAGTTGACCTGCCCACAAACCTTGCTATACTGGGCTCAAGAGAAAGGAACCTCATATGAGCGACACCAAACTGCTGCTTCCTGATCTCAAGCATCCTGCGGACGTGATCGAGGCACTGGCTGCTAACAACAGCAGGCTGGCTAAAGAGGCCATTGTGCAGCACGCATGGGACTCGAACATGATGGAGTTTTTTGAGGCACTTCAGTATGCGCTTGACCCCATGCGTGTGTTTTTCGTCAAGAAGGTTCCGGAAGCTCCTCAGACTAATGGGGTATCTCCTGGGGCTTGGGGCCTCAAGGAATTCCTCAAGCTGGGTGAAGATCTCAGTACCCGGAAGGTAACTGGTCACGCTGCACGCGATGCCATCTCCGCTGCCATGGCGAAGTGCAATGCCCGGGAATGGAACACGTGGTACCGGCGTCTCCTGCTCAAGGACCTGAAGTGCGGCACCAGCGAAACCACCACCAACAAGATCCTCAAGAAGGCAGGCCCCAAGGGCAAGAAGCTGATGGTGGCCGAGTATTCCTGCCAGCTGGCCAAGGATGGCGCCGAGATGGTGGATGAGCTCAAGGGAGTTCGGCTGTGCGACATCAAGCTGGACGGTGTGAGGCTGAATACCTTCCTGGACAAGGAGCTGGGCACTGTGATCCAGCGCACACGGAATGGCGCACAGAATGACAACTTCCCTCAGCTCGTAGAGGCCTTGACCAAGATCCTGCCCCATATCCCAGAGAGCCTGGTGCTGGACGGTGAGATTGTCTCTGCCAGTTTCCAGCAGCTGATGAAGCAGCTGAACCGGAAGAAGGCCAACACCAAGGACGCCAAGCTGGCACTGTTTGATGTGATCCCCTTGAAGGACTTTCTCAAGGGCGAGTACAAGGTGGGCCAGCGTGATCGGCACAATGCACTCCTGGAGCTTGAGCCCATGCTGCGAAATGCCACAAACGACGCGGTCTACGTGGTGCCCAAGGTGGAGATTGATTTTGACACCCCAGAGGGGCGTGCCAAGATGCAGGAGTTCAACCGTGAGGCACTGGATGCAAATTTTGAAGGCATCATGATGAAGGACCCCGAGGCACCTTACCGCACCAAGCGGAGCGAAGCGTGGCTGAAGATGAAGCCCTGGATCACGGTGGACCTCGCTGTCAAGGCTGTGGTGCCCGGTACCAAGGGCACCAAGTATGAGCACATGATGGGCGCTGTGGAGTTTGAGGGTGAGGACGATGGTCGCCCAATCGAGGTCAGCGTTGGCAGCGGTTGGAGCGACGAAGATCGCGAGTGGATCTGGAAGCACCGAAAGAGCATGCCTGGCATCATTGGCGAAATTCGCGCTGATGCCATCACCAAATCTCAGAATGGAACTACCTGGTCACTTCGCTTCCCGCGCTTTGGGCGGTGGCGCGGCAAGGTTCCGGGGGAGAAGATTTGATGCAGGTTACTACAGCCATCCATCAAGGTCGATACTGCTGGATGTTCTCTCCAGGAGAGGGTGCGGACAAGCGTGTTCAACGGCAGGAGTTGGTACAGTTGAAAAGGCTGTGTCGAACCCGGTTGGGGCGCAGTCATGGCAGTCTTGGGATCAGCATGTGGGCTTCAGGACATCACAGCTTTGGCCGCGGCTTCAAAGCACATAATGTGATTTTTATCAGTGATCAAACAGTTGCCTTTGAAGCCACTCTAATGTTTTGTTGAGCTGGTATGAGCACGCTAGACAGAAACTTGTGGGATAGACTACCAAATGAGAAACCAGCGGTCTTTTGGAGTGATCTAGAGGATGCTAGATATCCTTTCGTTGACACAGGTCAGTGGGTATGGGATGATAGTTGGGCAAAAATGCTGGCATGGTGCCAAAGTGAGATTGGTGAAGAACGATACACCTGGATTGGTGACAGATTTTGGTTTTTAGACACTGACGATGCCACACGTTTCGCGTTGGTATGGACTTGAGTTGACGTTATGCATTATGACCGCACATTGTGGAATAGACTACCTTGGCACAAAGATACTCTCTCAGGGGAAGATTTTTTGGCTGCTGGCTACCCATTTGTGGATTTGCCAATTCCCTGGTGGTGGCCTGAGTGGCACACGGTGCATAATTGGTGCACCACAGAAATAGGTGAAGGGCAATATATGCACAATGGTGAAATATTTTGGTTTCTCAACACCGAAGATGCCACACGTTTCGCGTTGGTATGGACTTAACGAAGTTTCAACCCTTGAAAGGACCTGGCTATGACACTCCTGGCTAATCTTCCTCTGTTCCTGCTCTACTACGGCAGCTCGCTGGCCATGATTTCCATCAGCATGTGGATCTACATGCGAGTCACACCCTACAACGAAGTTCGGCTGATTCGAGAGGGCAACACTGCTGCTGCACTCAGCTTTGCTGGCACGCTCTTGGGCATGTGCATCGCAATGGCATCGGTAATCATCTACTCAACCAGCTGGGCAGACAAGCTGGTATGGTGTGGGGTGGCACTTGTGATGCAAATCCTGATGTGGGAAATTGTGAACTGGGTTTTTGGCAACCTACAGCGGGGCATTGCTGTGGATCGCTGCATGGCTGACGCTGTGATGCTGGCTGCAACCAGTGTTGGTGCAGGAATTCTGCAGGCAGCTTGTTTCACTCCTTGACACACCACGTATCTCTGCTATATTTTTTCAGTTGGAGGCAAACATGAAGCATAGCCGACGAGTAGCTCTGGTTCTGTTGGGTAGTGTATCTGCACTCACGCTCACAGCATGTGATAAAAACCCCAAGGATGGTGACCCCATCTACGAGAGTGCTGAGCAGTGCCAAACTTTGGGCGGTAGTCAGTGTGATGAGCGCTGGTATCAGGCCGTCACGGACCACGTGAAGACAGCGCCCAAGTACAATAGCCAGGAAAGCTGCTTGCAACAGGGACACCAAAACTGTACGCCTGTGAGTGCTGGCAGTGGCGGCGGTAACATCTGGCTACCGGCCATGGTAGGCTTCATGGCAGGACGAATGCTGGCCGACACACGGCCGGTGTATCTGCAGGGCTACAATGACCCCAGGAACGATCGGGAGCGTGAAGATCGGCGTGTGATGGCAGGCGGCTATCACGGCGGCATGACCACTCCGGTGATGGTAGGAAACTACTGGGATGGTGGAAGCTCTAGTAGCTCGTCAAGCTCTACAAGCACCTCACGCCCCAGTCTCAGCCAAGGCATGAACGCTGGTGCAGCTCGTGCAGGCTGGACAGCCTCTGCCCCAAAGCCCAATGGGGTGGCTGTGAGCCAAGCTGGCACAGTGGCCAGCCGGATGCCAGCCAGTGTCTCACGTGGCGCCGCAGTGTCATCTCCTTCTATCGGCACCAGCTCAGCGGCTCGTGGTGGCTTTGGCGGCAGCGGTGCAAGCATGGGCAGCAGCAGTGGAGGTTGACACAGGCTCCAATTGTGCTATAGTGCCCTTGAACACAGGAGAACAACAGTGAAGCGACATGTGATTGCCCCTCGCCCCAACTGGCGTGAGCGTGCAGAAGAAGTGGGATTCACCTATCACACCTCAGGGAAGCCCAGTGAGAGCGGAGATGGTACCTACTGGGACGAGAGTGTGGCCTACGAGTTCACCAGTGCAGAGATTGACGAGCTGGAGGCTGCAACCGAAGAGGTTCATGCCCGCTGCCTCGATGCTGTGGACCGTGTGTTCAGTGATCGTCCCCTGATGAAGCGGATGGGCATTCCCGAAGCCTACCACGACTACATCCAGTGGAGTTGGGCACGGAATGATCCCACGCTCTATGGGCGTTTTGACTTTGCCTATGACGGCAAAACTCCGCCCAAGATGCTGGAATACAACGCCGACACCCCTACCATGATCATCGAAAGTGCGATGATGCAGTGGTTTTGGCTACAGGACCAGCGTCGTGGTGCGGACCAGTTCAACTCGCTGCACGAAAAGCTGCTGGAGCGTTTTGGTGAGATCCGAACCCAGATGACTCCTGGAGAGCGGTTCTACTTCGCTGGCTTTCGAGACAACGAAGAGGAAAGCCAAACCTGCCGCTATCTGCAGGACCTGGCCACACAGGCTGGCATGGATGCACACTTCATCGACCTTGGTGAGATTGGCTGGCTCAACAACCAGTTTGTGGACCTTGAGGATCGTCCAATCAAGTATTGGTTCAAGCTGTATCCCTGGGAGTGGATGTTCACAGACGAGTTTGGCGAGCACACCCGTCAGGACGTGTCAGGAATTGTGGAGCCCATCTGGAAGTGTGTGCTCAGCAACAAGGGCATCCTGCCTGTACTGCATGAGATGTTCCCCAACCACCCCAATATCCTGCCTGCCCACTGGGATGACACCCGGCTCAAGAGCGGCAGCTATGTGAGCAAGCCCATGCTGAGCCGAGAGGGAGCCAACATCACCGTGTTTGAGCAGGGCAAGGAAGTTGCCCGCACTGACGGCAAGTATCACGGGCACAAGATCTACCAGGAGCGTGCCTCCCTGTTTCAGCAGGACGGGCACTATGCTGTGATCGGAAGCTGGGTGGTGGGCAACCAGAGTGCAGGCATCATTGTGCGCGACAGTGGCGAAGAGATTGTGCGCGATCTCAGCCGAGTGGTGCCTCACTGGTTCCTGTGATGAAAGACCCCACGCTCCTGGATCATGTGCTCAGCACCAGTTTCATTGTGCCGGACTGGGAAGCTGAGCAGATTGAGGCCGCTTACAGGTGGTGCGAGATTACGTTTGGTGAGGAGCGTGGAGGAGACATCGTGGACGAGGCGCAGGATGGTTGGCTAGACTACTTTGAAGGTGACTGGTGCATGAGCTGGTATGCGACAAAAGCCACTTGGGTTTTTTGGTTCAGCAGTCGAAGCCGGCTGGCTCAATTCATTCTCTCCTGGAGTTAGATGATGACCCAATGGCAGCATCTGTATTTGCATGAGCATGCCAACATGCAGAATTTGTTTGAGATGATGCAGTGGTGTTCCCGGCGACACGGTGATCCTGCAATCCTTCCCCAGTGGGTTGAGAATCGACTGCAATGCTCAGCACATGCGACAAGTTGGGACCAGACGCTGGGTGGATGGACAAGAGATTGGCGCCACTCAGGCTACAGTTTTTACCACCCAAATCCCAGATTCTGGGCACAAGTGAAGCAAGGCTTTTGGGACCCAACGTATCTTGAGATATTCCCGTTGTGTGTGCTGTTCTACAACCGTGAGGATTTGGCAGAGTTCAAGCTGATTTGGTCGTAGACTTTGTATTAACATCGTGTAGTGTGTTGAACGTAATGTGGAATGGGAAAAATGATTGACCAACGGATCGGCTTCGCATGCAAACTGATGACTGAGGAAAGCTTCCCAGATTCGAAGCTGGAAAAACAGTGGTATGCCCAATACAACACCAAAAGCACTACTGTTACAAGTCTTGACAAGCTGCCGCGGACTGTGGCCATTGACAAGCTGTGCGGTATAATTCAACACAACATCGATACGATGAAGCGTCAGTTTCAGTTGGTTGGAAGTTGGCCACAAGCACTACGGATGATGCGGATTGGTAGTGAAATCCTACCAGCTCGTACACATCACAACTGGACACAAGCGTACCAAGAGCCAGTTGTAATCAAAACGCTACAAGGGTTTGGGGCAGTGGGTGAGTTGGCACGGAAGCATGATATTCGACTCAGCTCGCATCCAGGTCAGTTCACTATGCTGGTATCTCACACTTCTGAAACAGTAGAGCGTGCCATCGAAGATCTTGAATACCACAGCGAGATTTTTCGACTGATGGGATTTGACAGCAGCGACCAACGACAAGAAATCAACATACATGGCGGTGCAAAACGATCAGACTTTCTGGATTATTTTCAACACAGTTTCGCACGTCTTGCAAGTGATACAAAACAGTGGCTGAGTGTGGAAAATGATGAATACAGCTATTGCTTGGACCATCTATTGCCGCTCCACGATAAGGTGAAAATTTGCCTTGATATCAACCATTACTGGATTCATCAAGGACAGTATCTTGAGCCTAATGATCCTAGACTTACGTTGGTTATTAACAGCTGGCGTGGCGCCCGTCCTGAAATACATGTTGCATTTCCACATGAAGAAGTTTTGCCTGAACACAGCAACACAGTTCGTCCCAACATTGCCTTGCTGGAAGCACAAGGTATCAAGCGGGCCAAACTGCGTGCACATTCCAACCGTGCATGGAACAAGGCTTTGAACAGCTATTGTCTTGAGTTTTGGGATCGCATGGACCTCATGTGCGAAGCCAAGGAAAAGAATCTCGCATCAAAAGAGTTGTGGGAATATTCAAAAACACCGTAAATAACCGCCGACACCATCTTTATACCAAGGAGCACATATGAGATGACTGACCAATTTTGGGGATATCACCTAACAATCGACGCCAAGGCTTGTAGATTAGAGGCCGCTCAAAACGGTGAACTGATTGCTAAATTTCTCACACACCTGGTTGAGGAGATCGACATGATTGCACACGGATCGCCGCAAGTGGTGCACTTTGGTGAAGATAACAAGGCTGGCTGGACCGGAATTCAGTTGATAACTACGTCAAATATTGTAGGACATTGGTGCGATGACAGCGGCGATGCTTACTTTGACGTTTTCAGCTGCCGCCCATACGACACTCAAAAGGTAGCTGACCTCTTTCAACAGTATTTTGCGCCAGAGCGCATGAGGACTAATTTCCTCACACGCCAGGCATAAAATTGTGAATTATGTGCGTTTGTGCATAATCCTGCCATAGACGTACCCAAGAGGTAGTGAGCTACCTCTTGGGATTTTGATCGTTTCAATTCCGTTGTTGGCCCATCTTGATCCAGTTTGGGATATAGATTGCTTGTTTCTTGTCTGTTTAGATACGATTTTACCTTTATGAGTTCGTGATGCTATATCTCTCAATGCTTGCGTCATAACCCTTTTTCCAGCACTGTTCCTTTTAACTTTCTCAATATTGGCAGGTAACTGACCTTTGGTGAACCCTGCTGGGATTGGAAGATTAGGGTCATGGAACTTTTGCTTGACACCATTGTTGATAATTGTTTTACCTTCTCTAGCCTTATTAGAATACAGTCTTGTTTTTTCACTTATTTTCCTATAAGGTCTTGTAGTTTTAGACTGTCCTAGATACCAGCCTTTTGGAATACTTTCATTAGGATTCATCAATCTTTCATGTCTACCGTCCGTGATCCACCTCATGCCAGTTGTTACAAACTTATTACCACCATTATGTCTGTTTAACCAGTTATTTCTGTTTCTGGCATTTATTCTGTTAAGATATGTGCATTCAAATTCTACAGCTTCGCGGGCAGTTTTGAATGTTCGATGTATAACAATAATGTCTGGGTCACCATGATGTTTTGTAAATTCATGTACAATCGGGGATGATGTGTAGTAGACTGTCCATAAATTGGATGGATTGGCAATTTTCTTGTTACATGATGTTTCGCAGCCATAGTAGTAGACTTTGAGTAATCTCCATCCTATGATATAGGTATAGGGAATGTATTCGAGGGATGATAATCCCGGATAAATATTGTTCATGCTGAATGCTCCTTGAAAGCGTTTAGAGAGGATGGGTGGTGAGACACCGCGATCCTCAATAATATTTATGTCTGTATGGAACAGATATAGTTGTGTTTTCCTGTAAGGATTTTGAAAGCGAGACAGTAATTGGGTTACTGCGTCACTATTTTGGTATCAAGGCCTGGAATCAAAAGGATTTTCCTCGAGAAGCTCCAGACCTTAACAGCTAAGGTTGTTCCTCAATTATTAGCAATTTTAAATCCCCTGAGCCCTTCCACAGTCTATGGAAGGTGTCTCGGGGGATTCTTATGACATCGTTAGGTTTCAAAAGATAAGGCATGCTGTTGTCCATTTGAAGTTGCCAACCTTCACCCTCTAAGACATGAACCAACCTATGGTTGTGATCTTTGTGCCAAACTAGTTCACTAGCGTCAACCGAGTGAACAAATGTTCTTTCAAAACCGTCAGCCCGGGATTGGTCTTGGTATGGAGTCATTTACCACCACTTGGCGCTAATGGGGCTCAACCCCAAACTTTTGGCATATCTAGGCACTCGGCACGCCCAGTAACCAGCTTTCATTTTGTCTGTTTTTTGTTCGCAATTGTGTCGAGCCACAAAGCTCTTGCGTCTTTTGGGATCACGCATCTTGACACTCAATCCCGTAACATCACCAAATGCAATTTTCTTTACTCGGCCAGTTTTGGGATTTTTCACGTATACATAATACTTTTTTGGTCCACCGCGTTTGGGCTTGTTAAGCTCAACATCCTTGCCTTGATATTCTGCTTCTTCCAAACTGTTGGGAGTTTCAAAAATACAGTCCAAAGGAACCATACGTCCTTCATACACACCAAAAGTGCCAAGATCACTGTTTATCATGTCTTGGTCCAGTGGGTGCTCTAGGAGAACTTGTCCACTGGCTACACGTCTACGTGTTTCACAAAAAAATTCAAACCACGCAGGGCTGTGGATCCGGAAGATATTGTCCACCAAAGGCACCTTGTTTTCTTGGTGCCAGTGAATGGCTTGATCAACACTTTCATTCAACGGTTGTATAAGGTCTTGAATTTTCATTTGGTTTCCCAGCTGTTGTTTCCTTGCCTTATTTAGAAACCCAAATGCTTTTGTAAGATATGTTCAATTTTATCAAGCTGTTGTGTTATGGGCCCCAAAATGCAGTGTGTCCAGTGCGCTGGCACTATGGGCGGCAAGTATCCATCAATATCCCGATTCAAATTCAATACATTTATAACACTGGGACACTCCAGCACCCGAGCAAAATTATCAACAGGAACAACACTACCTGCTGTGCCAATACACAAGAACAAACTTTTGGGAGTAAGACTTTCCAGTGCAGTGTATAGATCAGCATATCGTGGTGCTGATTCACCAAACAACACTACCCCAGGTTTCACATCTTGAACACTCTGACACTGAGGGCATCCCTGTGCGCAATTGTACCTAGTGAAGCCAATGTTCCACACATGCCCGCAGTTTTCGCATTGCATTTCATCCAGGCGCCCGTGCACATGTATTACATTGATACATCCAGCTTGTTCCAACAAAATATCGCCATTTTGGGTTATTACTTCTGCATTATACTTTCTTTGCCATTCTGCAATTTTTTTATGAGCTAGGTTGGGTTGAAACTCCCTCATCTTTTCTCGCAGATCGCTGTGAAAACCGTGAACAGTTTCAAAATTCTGCCGCCAAGTTTGATAATTGCTGTAAATGTTGGGATCAAAACGGCTCCAGAGCCCTTCTGGATCTTCGCGAAATGTGGGAATGCCGCTTTCGGCACTCAAGCCTGCGCCGCTGAATATCAATAACTTTGTCATCTTGAATTCTGATGCAATTTGATTCAAGGTGCAACCAAGCTGTCCCAGTAAATATTCCATAAACTTTCTTCTCAAAGTGTCCAATGAAATTATCCAGCTTGTTTCAAAAAAGTGCTCAACCCGGAAAACCTCTTATAGCTGAGTATAACAGCCAACAAGCACTGGCTTACCAGAAACAAAATCTTCATCAAATACACGAGGCAAAATCTCAGATGGGAACCAACAGCCAGGGCTACAGGGCGTTGCGTGCTATCAGTCATGTTTTGGAATCACACAGGCTTTGGGAACAAGATCCTGAAATAGGAGCCAACAGCATTTGGCTCTACACTGAAGGTTGTCAGAGTGCATTGCATATCTTGCTGGAGCACCAAACAGCCCACATTACTTGGTTGGGTAGTTTAAATGGCACAGGCCGTGCCCTACTGGAAAAAGGTTTGGGGCAAAGTATGCAGCGTGGCGCTACAAAAGCTACAGTGAAACCCATCTGGGAAAGTCATGGATTTTATCAAAAATTGGGGTTTCAAGATCAAGGTAATGGCAGCTGGCAGAAACCCTTAAGGGAGTCTACTGAAGATTTGGACGAGACAAGTTTGGAAGATTTGTTGGGCGCAATTGAACATGAGCAAGAGCAAATAGACAGTGCCAGTTATGGCGCTGAAGGTGAAAGTTATCAAAAACTAGACAAGGATTTTAAAGCACTTGAGGCAGTGTCTAGTGTGGTGAAAAACAACTTGAAAGCACTTAAAAATCCCAGTCTAGGGGCTAACAGTATTTTCCTCTACAATTACACTCCAGACACTGGAATTTTCAGTGTGGCTGCTGTGCATGTTGCAATAGAAGGAAGTGTAGCACATGTGAAATGGTTGGGCAGTTACGGCAAAAAACCCGGATCAGGAAAACAACTGTTGCTACAAGCACTGAGTGAAGCCAAGAAGATGGGTGCCACCCAAACTGTCGTGGATGCCAAATGGGAGAGCGATGGTTTTTATCAAAAACAGGGATACAGAGCTTTACAACCAGGCAAGTTTAACCCTTTCACTGGCAGCAATTTGGTTAAAATGAGCCGGAAGCTGGAAGAAGGTTGGTACAAAATACATGAAGATTTCAGCAAGAGAGCATTATATCGCTACAACTACCGTGGTGAAAAGGCTGAATACAACCCAGACTTTTTTGACCTTGAAGATGATAGTCTTGAAGATGAGCATGGGAAGTCAATAGCAACCAAAGACAAACTTGTTCCCAAACCTCATCTCAGGCACGAGTTAAATCTAACCAAAAATCCCACTCT
>Ga0209972_10000425_pt1 | contig 41148 bp, 33 predicted proteins | sample NOAtaG_7_FD_187302 | JGI IMG/M metagenome (GOLD analysis project Ga0209972, IMG submission 187302) | Freshwater lake microbial communities from Lake Erie, under a cyanobacterial bloom - NOAA_Erie_Diel1S_2200h metaG (SPAdes) (version 2) | ecosystem: Environmental > Aquatic > Freshwater > Lake ...
TACCTCTCAAAGCCCAAAAGTAAAAGCCTTGCTTAGCAAGGCTTTTACTTTTGGGCTTTTAAAATTTGCCAGCTTAACCCGAACTGACGTTAAAAATATTCTTATGGCTGTTACACTACCTATTTCTAAAATAATATTATTTCTGTCGGGTAATGGCACAAAAAAGCGGCGTTTACCGCCGCTTTTTTGTCTACATTTTGGCAAGTTCGAGCATTGTCTTCAAGACAGAATCGGGATTGAGACTGATCGAATCAATGCCTTGCTCGACAAGGAACTTGGCAAATTCGGGATAGTCGCTGGGAGCTTGACCACAGATACCGATCTTACGATGGTTTGCCTTAGCCTTTTGAATGACTGTACGAACCATTGACTTGACTGCTTCATTGCGTTCATCAAAGATATGGGCAACAAGGGAAGAGTCACGATCCAAGCCGAGAGTCAACTGCGTGAGGTCATTGGAGCCAATGGAAAAGCCGTCAAAGACTTGGGAAAACTCATCCGCCAAGATCACATTACTGGGGATTTCGCACATCACATAGACTTCTAATCCATTTTCGCCACGTTTCAAGCCGTGTTTTTCCATTTCTGCGAGTACCTTGCGACCTTCTTCAGGAGTGCGACAGAAAGGAATCATTGGAATTACATTGGTTAAGCCCATGTCATCACGGACGCGCTTCAGAGCCTTACATTCCAAGCCATAGGCTTCGCGATATTTAGGATCGTAGTAGCGGGATGCACCACGCCAGCCGATCATCGGATTTTCTTCCTCTGGTTCAAAAGCACGACCACCAAGCAGATTGGCGTACTCATTGCTCTTGAAGTCGGACATTCTGACTACAACAGGTTTGGGATAAAATGCGGCGGCGATCGTGCCAATACCATGAGCTAATTTGTCTACGAAGAAATCAGCCTTGTTTTCATAGCGTGCTGTCAGTTGCAAGATTTCCCATTTGGCCGCCTTGTCTTCGAGAGTGTCATAATTCATCAGCGCCAGAGGATGAGCTTTGATATGGTTAGCGATGATGAATTCCATGCGAGCTAAACCGACACCATCGCAGGGAATGGAAGATAAGCCAAAGGCTTCTTCGGGATTGCCCACGTTCATCAAGATCTTGGTAGAGAGTCTGGGTAAATTATCAAGGGAAGTTTCGACAACATCAAAGGGAACTAGCCCTTCATAAACCTTTCCTTCTTCCCCTTCAGCACAGGAGATCGTAACTTCCTGACCAGTTGTAAGAACGCCTGTAGCATTACCGCAACCAACGATCGCAGGAATACCCATTTCTCGCGCAATAATGGCAGCGTGGCAGGTGCGTCCACCTTGATTAGTGACGATCGCACTAGCCTTTTTCATGATTGGCTCCCAGTCAGGGTCAGTTTTGTTGGTTACTAGTACTTGCCCTGCTTGGAAATCTTCAATATTATGAACTTCCAAAATTACATTTGCTTTACCTTGACCGATCATCTCGCCCACAGCACGACCAGTAATCAAAACATTACTAGAGCCATTCAGTTTGAAATTTCTGAGAATGTTACCTGACTTTTGTGACTGTACGGTTTCAGGTCTTGCTTGAACGATAAACAATTCTCCAGTCTTGCCATCTTTTGCCCATTCAATATCCATCGGCGACAGTTTACCGCGTACTTCTGAATAGTGCTCTTCAATGATGCAAGCCCATTCTGCAAGTTTGAGAATCTCTTCATCGGTAATTGCGAACTTGACTCGTTCAGAAACTGAGACAGGAATATTCTTGGTCAGCTTACCGCCACCAATGTCATAGACCATCTTGATTTCTTTTGTACCGAGGCGTTTTTCGAGAATGGGACGAAAGCCTTGCTTGAGAGTGGGTTTGAAAACGAAATATTCATCGGGATTGACTGCACCTTGCACCACGTTCTCACCTAAGCCATAGGCAGCAGTGATTAACGCTGCATTTTTAAAGCCTGTCTCGGTGTCGATGGAAAACATCACGCCAGAGGATGCAAGATCAGACCTTACCATCTTCTGCACGCCTACGGAGAGCGCAATATCAAAATGATCGAAGCCATTAATCGTGCGATAGGAAATGGCACGATCAGTGAAGAGTGAGGCAAAACAGCGATGGCAAGCTTCAACTACTTCATTCGCACCATAGACATTGAGATAGGTCTCTTGTTGTCCTGCAAAACTGGCATCGGGCAGGTCTTCAGCCGTGGCGCTAGAACGAACCGCAACATCAGATTCCTTACCACATTCATAGCAATCACATAGCTTTTGGTAGGACATAGCGATCGCCATTTGCAGATCGTCTGGGAATGGTGTACTGAGCACTAAAGCCCTTGCCATGCGACCGCGATCGCGCAGGTTATTCATGTCCTCAATGTCTAGATCGGCAAAGAGTTCACGCAGTTTTGCTTCTAGTCCAGCTCTCTCAATGAAATGACGAAAAGCATAGGCTGTAGTTGCAAATCCATTGGGAACATTTACTCCCTTCGGCTGAAGTTGGCGAATCATTTCACCAAGAGAAGCATTTTTTCCACCCACAAGCGGAATATCAGCAATCCCTACCTCTTCAAACCAAAGGACTAATGCTTGTTCTTTGGGAACATTTCTAGATGTTTCTGAGGCTAGAGTTGAGCTAGTCATAATGATTTAACTCCCTAACCAAATTAATGATTAGATTAATTCAAGGATTGAGTTTGAAGCCTTTAATCCCACATAGGAGTTTTCGATAACTTAATGCTTTAGAACGCATTAGAACCTATTTTCTAAGTCCTACAAATTCGGGATTTTAAGGTATAGATAGCCTATAGAGAACCTTTTTATTTTCTAATTATATCTACTGTAAAAGCATCAAATTTGTGAGCCATTACATTTATTAACTAAGCTTCGCAAAGGTTGACATTCTCTCTTGGTTGATGGTTGTGAAGATTAATTAACAGTTGGAGAGGGAGTTGTTTTTTGTGGGAATTTGCATTTGACAGAGATCTCGAAGTTGCTTTCAGATGAGGCTTTAGTGAGAATAGGAACACCGACTTCTCCGCTAATTTTTAAACCAAATTAGGAATTACGCATTGGGTAGATGTAGTGCGGGCTTTGCCCGCACTACATCTACCTCAATCCTAATAAATTCGTTCGGTTTGCGTAAGTCCTAAATTAATTAGTTGCGAAATCCATATTCGAGGACAAAAAACTGAGCATTGAAAAGAGCTAATGGTTCTCGGAGCTTGGCTAGTTCTGATTCACATCCATGAATTTCTAAACGAATAAGTTCGGCAACTTGAAGGGCTTCCTGCAAAATGCTATCTACATTTTGCAGATGAAACAACAGAGCCTCAGCATCTTCGTAGGCTTCGCGGCAATGGGCAATATTTTCAAAAAAGCTAAAACCGTAATACAGGCATTTGGGTTCGGTTTTAGTTTGAGTTGTAAAGCGATCGCAGATTGACTTAAACTCGTCTAGCTTACCTTCAGGAATTTTGAAATAGGGCGCAATGGAGCAACCTGTATCTTGAGTTGACATGGTTGATTTTTCCTAATCAGTTTTGAGAGATTTTAGAAATAGATCTTGCCTGATCTGGCGACCAAAGACTGTAACGATTTATGGCAAGGACTTGTATCAGCAGATGCTACATATCAATAAGGTTTATTAATGCAATCGGCTTTTGTAATGGTCGGTAGTTCCCAACTGTCAGTAAACTAGAAACAATAGTCTAGAATTTTGGAGACCGCGATCGTGACTACAACTAAACCCCGCGATGTACAGGTAATTTACATTGCTGATGAAACCTATGCCCTGCGATCGCGCAGTTGGAATCGCCTGAGATTTGAAATCGAATATGCATTAGAAAAAGGAACGACAGCCAATTCATTCTTAATTCAAGGGAACTTGCAAGCGCTAATCGATCCCCCTGGAGGAACATTTACGGAGATTTATCTAGATGAGTTACGCAAGCGAATTAATATTCTCGATATTAGTTATGTGGTTCTGGGGCACGTTAACAAAAACCGCATCGACACTCTCAAAGCTTTACTAGAAATTAATAACCGTCTCACCTTTATCTGTACGAATCCAGGGGCGATCGCTTTACGTCAGAGTTTAGAGGAAACCTACGGCGATAAGCTCAAAATTCAAGTGGTACGCGGTGAAGAGATCCTTGATCTCGGTAAAGGTCATATTCTCAAATTTATTCCTACATCTACCCCACGCCATCCCGATGAGCTTTGCACCTACGACACCAAAACGCAGATTTTATATACTGACAAGTTTTTTGGCGCTCATGTCTGTGGCGATCAGGTTTTTGATGAAGGCTGGAGTCAACTCTTAGGTGATCGCCGCTATTACTTTGATAGCACGATGGCAAACCAAGTCCGCCAGGTGGAAGCTGCCCTCGATAAGTTCTATGGTGTACCTGTAAATTTTTATGCACCAGGTCATGGACCGATGCTGCGTCACGGATTGCATGAGCTGATCAATCTCTATCGTCAATGGAGCGAAAATCAAAGGCAACAAAATATTTCCGTAGCCCTGCTCTTTGCCTCCGCCTATGGCAACACCACAACGATCGCTAATGCTCTAGCAAGGGGCATTACTAAGGCAGGGGTTGCCGTTGAGTTAATTAACTGCGAAAGTGCAGAACCAGAAGAGATTAAAGCAGCGATCGAAAAATCATCGGGATTCTTGATTGGTTCACCGACTTTAGGCGGACATTTACCCACCCAAGTCCAAACTGCTCTCGGTATCGTTCTATCGACAGCCACGAAAAGCTATCAAGCAGGGGTATTTGGTTCCTATGGCTGGAGTGGTGAAGCAGTAGATATTATTGCTGGCAAACTTAAGGACGCAGGCTATACCCTTGCTTTCGAGCCAATTCGGATCAAGTTCACCCCTACCGAAGCTACTTTGCAAATTTGTGAAGAAACAGGTACAGATTTTGCTCAAACCCTCAAGAGAGCAAAAAAAGTTCGCACTACCTTAAACCCAGGCAGTACTGTTGAGCAAGCCGTTGGTCGCATTGTCGGTTCCCTCTGTGTCTTGACGGTTAAACGCGGAGAAATTTCTACGGCTATGCTTGCTTCATGGGTATCTCAGGCGACCTTTAATCCGCCTGGAATTACCGTTGCAGTGGCGAAGGATCGAGCGATCGAGTCCTATATGCACGAAGGCGATCACTTTGTTTTGAATATCCTTGAGCAGGGTAAACAACTGCGGAAACACTTCATGAAAAAATTTGCTCCTGGAGAAGATCGCTTTGTGGATGTGCCAGTAGAAGCAACCGAAGGCGGCTTGATTTTGCCCGATGGCTTGGCATATTTAGAATGCCGTGTTGCCCAAAGAATGGAATGTGGCGATCACTGGCTAATCTATGCGATCGTCGAAAATGGCAAGCTGTTGCAATCTAACGGTTTAACCGCAATCCATCACCGCAAGACAGCTAGTAATTACTAAAAAAAGAGCCGCACAAAGTGCGGCTCTTTTTTTAGTAAAAGAAGCATGAAACGTCTATCTATAAGCTCTGGCATTGAGCACAAAAATGCGTCGCTCTTCCACCAAGCTTAATTCGAGAAATGACCGTTCCACAAACATTACATGGCTGTCCAGTGCGCCGAAATACCCAAGCCGTATCAATGTAATTGCCCTTTAGTCCCGCCACATTCTGGAACGAGCTAAAAGTTGTCCCCCCCTTAGCAATCCCATCACTAAGCGATCTAATAATTCCTTGATGCAAAGCCTTAACTTGTTCTGAACTAAGAGAATTTGCGGCTTTTTGAGGATGAATTTTGCCAAGAAATAGTGACTCATCCGCATAAATATTGCCAATCCCTGCCACAGTCTCTTGATCGAGCAGTACCGTTTTAATTGGGCGACTACTACGTCTCAGTTTGGTCGCTAAATGCTCAGGCGTAAATTCTTGATCAAAAGGTTCTAAACCTAACTTCTGTAACCCCGTAATAATTGATTCGGTCGCATGATCAGGTGGAACCCACCACACTTTTCCAAATGTACGCTGATCATCAAACCGCAATTCCTTCTGACCTGAAATTTTTTCCTTTTTCCCTTTTTCCTTTAAAAACAGTCTTACTCGCGTATGTTTCCCTAGGGTAGTATCGCGATCGCACCAGAGCAAACTCCCCGTCATTCGTAAATGGACACCGAGTTGATTACCCTGAGATAATTTTGCAATTAAATATTTTCCCCGTCGCTTCCATTCAATAAATTCTGCACCTGTCAGCGCATCTAAAAAAGCTTGTGGACTATCAGGATAGGCGATCGCACGGGGCAGCAACACGTCACCACCTTCTATCTGCCAACCCAGCGTACTTTCATTTAAACCAATTAGAACTGTCTCAACTTCTGGTAACTCAGGCATTACTTACTAAAAAAGGTAAAATTTCTGCTACGCAGAAATTTTACCTTTTTTAGAAGAATCTAAGCGACTTCTTCAACTTCATCGATCGCAAAGTTGTTGGTTGCGACATTGGAGTAATTGACGCTATCGAAACGAACGATCACTGGGTAAATGATGCCGCTCTTATCAACAGAAGCTACAGTACCGACTTCACGATACCAGTAGGACTCTTTACGCAAAATGCGAACCTTAGAACCGCGTTGAACTGCCATAGGTTTATCCTTATTCCTAAAGACTGTAATTTGAAAATAAAATGATTACAGATATCGTTTCTAGGTTACTGTGATGCGATCTCCTCTGTCTATTTCTAATGCGTTAAGTTTTATTTAGCAAGAGGAGATGCTTAGCATCCCCTTTTGCTAACGTACAACCACAGTTGTCCCTACAGAAGCCCAACTATAGAGCCATGCAGCATGATCTGGGGCAACATTGGTGCAGCCGTGACTGATCGGGATACCAAAGCTGCGATGCCAATATGCCCCATGAATGGCGTAGTTGCCACTGTAGTACATCACATGAGGCACATCAGGAACGTTGTAATCTTCCCCTTGCATTCTGGCGGTGGGATACTTTGCCTGAATTTTAAAAACACCCGCAGGTGTAGGTGTCGCAGCTTTACCCGTAGAGACAATCACCGAATATACGGCTCTGTTTCCTTGCCATGCAATCAGAGTCTGACTCCGCCGATTAATCTCAATCCAACGTTTGCCCGATCGCTTTAAAATTTGAATATCGCGATTGCTGACGTAATTACTACGGGACTGGGACTTTACATCTAGATTAATCCATTCGCCTATGCCCAGCAGCAATAATGCTGTGATAAAAATTTTGGGTATAGCTTGCCAATAACTAATCATTTTGAGCATCAAGTTTGCGTGTTAACAATTATGCCCAAAATCTGATTAGATATGCCAAAAACTTGCATTGCTATAGTTTTACAAGTTACAGGGCATTGCGCTGTAACTTGCGCTGTAATTTTATACTTACTTGTTGTAGTAGTAAGCAATATCTTTATCTTTGAGTGGGGCAAAGCCTGCATCCAACAATTTTTGATTTAGCTCATCTTGAGGAATATGCTTTGCGCCAATACGAACAATGCGCGATCGCATTGTATTAGTTACACCACTGCGTTGACGACCAGCTTCTAGGGACATCACACTGTTGTAAAGATCCAACTTTTTGGGATCGATGGGTGTGCCATCAAAGTCAATACCTTTGGCGATCGCCACATCAATCGCATCAGCACCCGTTGTTGAAGAATTATCAGACATAATCTAACCTGTAAAATTTGCAGTGACTTGCTACGCAAGTTTCACCAAACTACCACTGAACGCGATACATCGAAAATAGCAACCCATCTTTTTTCGCAGTAATTTTGCCACCCATCGACTGCACTAGCTCGGTAAATTCGCTAAGCGGAGTGAGAAATACTTCTGCGCCTAAATAGGTTTCTAAAATCGCCCAATTTTCAGCAAACTCCAAATCGGGGGCGATCGCATCAAAAATCAATACCCCGTTGGGCTTTAATACCCGTTTTACTTCCTGTAATACTAATTTCCAATATTTAAGAGGGTAATAGCAACTAAACCCCGTCGCAATTACGCGATCAAAAGTAGCATTTTCATAATTTAACTTGTGGGCGGCTCCATGCTGCACGCCTTTAAATAATTTTGAGTTAAGTTGTGACCCCCTAGAATTGAGGGCATCCTTTGCCACAAAACTCACTTCTTGTCCATAAAAATACACTTCCCAATCCCGCCAAGGATAAATTAAAAAGCTCACCCCACAGCCAATATCTAAACAACGTTGATTTTTCTGAAATTGCGCTAATTCCCAAAAAGGCGAGGCAATTTTACCCGCTAGTGTATGACTCACCCATTCTCGAAATAGTGGCATCGACTCCACCTCTGCGGGTAAATCAAACGCTTCATTGCGATATTCGCGATCATAGCGCTGCTGTACAGGGGCGATCGCCTCTGTCCATTCATCCGTTTGAGAAGTAAAAGCTTTATTCATTTAAGTATCTATGAATAAGTATCTATGAAAAATTAATACCAGACTGCTTCTCGATTGCCTTTAATGATCTGGCAAAGGCTCTAGCATTAGCGAAAAGGCTTCTTTTAGGTTAGATATAGCATCCTCTCGACTATCACCATAAGAATAAACAAAATTTAACTCTGGACAGGTCGCAGAATAATCTCAACACCAATCGATAACAGCATAAATCTTGTATCTAAGTTGTCATACTCTATAAACAACCACTGGTGTTCCGATTACTGAATATATTGCTCTACATGGGGTTTAGCTTGAACGATTAACCAATGAAAACTCAAAATCGATATTAAACTGTTTGTTGATTTTGGGATTTTAGATAAGCAAATACCGATTTATCGCCAATGTCTGAGGGGATTTCTTGACCGAATTTACGAATAGCAAAAATCATAAATAAAACAGCCCAAGTACCTAATAAACTTTGCTCGATCGCTACGGGCAAAAGACTCACCAAATGCCCAAGAATCAATACTGGTAATAATGGGACTAAAAATTTAGTTTCAAAGCGATTAAAACAAAAAGATTCTTTAAAAAAAATTCCTGTCAAGGCAGCAAACATAAAACCTACACCAATTAAAGCCAATGGATGATCATAAATTGCGATCGCCAAAGGTTCTGGAAAATAGAAAGAGATCCCGACCGAAGCGATCGCGCCAATCGCCCAAAATAGCTGCAACACCCGATGAAGTAATTCTAGATAAATATGGATCGTCCAAAGTGCGACACCTAAACCTAGCGCAAATCCCCAATATAGCCAAGCTAACCAATTTAGAATTTGAGGATTATTTGGCTGTAGTAGCACTAACAGCGCTCCTACACTAAAACATACCGCCGCGATCACCAAAGCACTACGATAGACAATTACACCAAAACGATCTCTCTCAGTAATCGTAAACTCACCAAACTGACCTTGATAAACTTCAGATGTAGTATCCACAACTTTCTCCATCAATGGCTATCACCAAAAGTATAAAGGATATCAAATATCTGAGTATTTATATAGAATCCCTAAATCATTTGTTTTTTTGGTTTTGTGGAAGCGCACCCCGAAGGGGTGCGCTTCCACAAAACATCTGGGATTGCTATATATCCTATTTGAGTTTTCATATTTTGTAGGCAAAATAAAAACTAAAGACTCTAATGATGATTGTTTTTTTCAAATGAGTATGTACTTATTTGAAAATTGCGACAAGTTTACATCGACTATAACTCAGTAAAGGTTCACCCAAATTTTCGGATCTATTTTCAGATCTGTTTTTTGAGATGCGGCAAAATAGCGCTACAAAAAATAGGTTCCATTTAATGATTGCCAAAATGACCATAATGCTTTACTATCTTGCAGTCAAAATCGACAATATCGGATGACGCTGTACCGAACAAACAGGTAGGCAGCAGAGGAACTTTTTTATGCGTATCTATTACCTAGCTGGCGTGATTCTTAGCATTACTACAATCCTTAGTGCTTGCGGTGAGGGCACACCAACCGAATGCACGATCAGCACAGCAAGAGAGCTAAAGCAAGGTATTACCAAAACTGGTAAATTTGCCCCAGGAACTGATTGCGAAGCCATGAGAAAGCTTGCTGAAGAAGGTAAGCCTTTACCCACAATTGCTGATGCAACCACCACAAATACTGCGCCAAAGGCGGCGGTAACTCCTGCCCAAGAAGCTTTTAAAACACCATTCATCGCTGGTCAAAAGAATCAAGACCTCATCCCCACTACGGATAAAAAATCTCGAATTCAAGAACTCGAGAAGAAAATTGGTACTGACTCTAAGCAAGTCCGCGATCCTTTCACCAGTACAGTGATCAATCCAGTACCCAAGTTGGAAGCACTTTTAGCTAAATTGCCTAAAGAGCCACCAAATTTGAGAAAGGCGATCGTGGTGAAAACATCCCAACTCAAAAAAATAGTACCACCTGACACCAAAGCAGCCGAAGGTACTGTCGTCACAGGTACTGTTGAGATCGGAGGGGCTATCTATGCAATCATTCAAGCAACTGATGAGCCAACTCCTCGCAATGTCAGAGCTGGTCAATTGATTTCTAATGGTAGGGTTTTAGTCAAGAGAATTGACACAAATTCTGAACCACCAATTGTAGTTCTTCAGCAAAATGGTGTTGAGGTTTTACGTGCGGTTGGAGCACCTATAGTTGCATCCTCAACCGATACAACTACAAATCAGTCTCCAAGTCCTTAACCTCAACCTACACCAACTCCACAATAGACTTAAGCAATAAAAAAGACCTTGCAACTTAAGGTCTTTTCTGTTAACTACTTTTTGGGAGCCATCAACATCGTGATGTTTCGACCCTCACGCTTTGGGTATTGTTGAATTTCAGCAACAGATTCAAGGTCGCTAGCCATGCGGTTGAGTAGGACTTCAGCAAGATCGACATGTTGAATCTCACGTCCACGGAACATTACAGTTGCCTTAACCTTGTCTCCTTCTTTTAAAAAACGTTCCGCATGATTGATTCTTACTTTATAGTCATGCTCTTCAATTTTGTACCGCATCTTGACTTCCTTGACATCTGAAGTATGTTGCTTTTTGCGAGCTTCCCTTGCCTTCTTTTCTTGCTCAAACTTGAATTTGCCATAGTCCATGATTCGACAAACAGGAGGATCGGCTTTGTCGCTGACTAATACAAGGTCTAGCTCTTTTTCTTCAGCCATTTTCAAGGCTTCTTTTGGGGTCAGGATGCCGAGTTGCTCACCCTCCATATCAATGACTCGAATTTTTGGATATCTGATACGTTCGTTGATTTGGGGGAGGTCTTTAATTGGCTTTTTAGTCATGAAATCTCTGTTGTCTAGACTCTTTGGGGTATGGGGTTAAATTACTAAAGGTTTACAAACGTATGCCTAAGCTTAGCAATCTTTTTGCTTGACATAAACGTTTAAGTATAGTACGAACTAGCCATGGATGTGTCAAGTGATTATGTCAAAATTTGACGTAAATTTTGTTTAACCAGATCACTTGTCACTTGATCGCTGAGTGTGACATGTCCGATCGCTGTGGGTAAAATGAACCGCACTTTACCAGCTTCAACCTTTTTATCAGTAGAAAGAGACTCAATGATCGCGTCTTGATCAATATCCGCAGGTAGGGTCTGCGGTAAACGAGTTTTAGTAATGAGGGCAACTTGTTGGGCTTGATCTTCCGCAGACCAGAGACCAAGATCAACAGCGATCGCCCCAGCGATCAGCATTCCTAAACCAACAGCTTCACCATGATTGTATAGACGATAATTGGTAACTGACTCGATCGCATGACCAACGGTGTGACCATAGTTGAGAATGGCGCGCAGATTTCCTTCTTTCTCATCCTTGGATACCACTTCAGCCTTGGCTTTGGCACAACGGTAGAGGATGGTTTGCAAAAGTTCGTCGGAAATGTAGCGCAACTGATCGATGCGATCGCATTGCGTTAATAAATCAAATAATTCCCGATCCCAGATGACTCCGTACTTAATTACCTCCGCCATTGCTGAGCGAAACTCACGGGCTGGTAGTGTTTTTAAAACCTTAGGATCAATCCAAACTAAGCGAGGTTGGTAGAAAGCACCAATCAGGTTTTTGCCCTGTGGATGATTGATCCCCGTCTTGCCGCCGATCGCCGAATCCACCATTGCCAAAAGTGTAGTCGGTACTTGCACTAGATCAATCCCACGTAGCCAAGTTGCCGCCGCATAGCCTGACATATCCCCAATAACACCACCACCGAGGGCAACAATCGCCGATGAACGTTCGAGGCGATGCTTAAGGGCGGCATCATAGATTTTCTGGAGCGAGTTGGCAGTTTTAAAGCGTTCACCTGCGGGAAGAATCAGATGAGCAACATCAAAACCTGCATTAGTTAAAGAGTTATGTACAGTCTCGCCATAATGCTTATAAATGACAGGGTTGGAGACGATTAGCATCTTTTTGCTTTTTTTGCCTAAGCCAACTTCTCCTAATTTCGTACCCAAATTTTTGAGGCTATGGGCAGCGATCGCAATGTCATAACTGCGATTTGGTTGATTATCGTTACTAAGTGCAACTGTAACTGTTGCAAAATTTTCGGACATATTTCTAGGTAAAAGATCTAGTTCTCATCGTAGCAGCGATCATGTTTTCCCATCATAAACAACAGCAAAAGCATCACGAAGTGATGCTTTTGCTACTTAGCCATTGCTTGACATAACTCGATGATCGCAGTTTGCAGAGTGGCGGTTTCATCCTTGCCATGTTTGAGATCGGCTTCTAGTCGTAACAAAATGCTTAGTGATCGTATCAATTTTTGGCTATTTACCCCCTGCACCTCTTGCTTGAGAAAATAAACTCGTTTGGGATTACTAATCTCGGCAGCCTCCGCGATCACCTTGTCATCGCGCTCTCCAGATTCCTGCATGAGCTTAATCCAAAGCCATGTGCGAAACTGTCCCACCAAGGTTGCACAAATTCGTAAACCCACTTCATTGTTTCTCAGTAATTCGGCGACTAAAGTAAGTGCCTGGCTCACATTAGATATCCGAATAGCGCTAGCTAATTGGAGACTATTATGAGCCGATGCTTGGACTAGTGAAGCAACTTCTTTGGCAGTCAAAGGTTTGTTTTGACCATAATGTGACAAGTGCAACTTTTGCATTTCCATTGTCAAGCGACGGGTATCATTACCAATCGCATCAACTAGTAAATCAACGGCATCTGAAGACAATTTTAGGTCAATTTCTGTTGCCGCCTGTTTAACTAATTGGGAGATCGCGTCAGTTTTCCAAGGCGGTATTAAAGAAAACTCTAAGATTTGGGCATGCTTCTGCAATAATTTGGTAGATTTGGCTCTCCCGTCAGGTTTGTTGGATGCGGTAAATAAGATACATGAGTCTTCAGGTAAATGATTGATAGTTCTCTCTAGCTCTGCTAGCAATGATTCCGAACATCTTTGGGTGATCGCTGTATCCGCTAGCCAAGTCAATCTATGCCCCATCCCAAAGGGTGAAGTTACAGCTTGGTTAAGCCCATCCATCACCTCAAGATCGGTAGTAGCATGGATTTTTATATAGTTAAAATCACGCCACATCGGATCGACATGGGTATCAATCAACTTTTTGACTGCTTGAGAAATTTGGTAGTCGTCGTCGCCCCAATAAAAGTAGACAGGCATTGTATGATTAGTTCAACTATGTGGTGTGGTGTAGAGATTTGATGATTACTAAAAGCAAAGAAAATAGTCAAGCGAGCCTCCGTACAAAGAAATTAGTTGCGAAATCAGTTACAAATCGTACAGATCATTATGCAATTTGGGGAAAAAGAATCTTTGATATTGTATTTGCATCAATTGTTCTAACTGTATTTTCGCCACTTTATCTAGTGATTGCAATCCTAGTTTTCATGAGTTCTCGTGGCTCTGTGTTGTATATTCATCCTCGTGTTGGTTTGCATGGTCAAGAGTTTAAGTGCATTAAATTTAGAACCATGATTAATGGCGCTGACCAAGTTCTAGAAAATTACTTGAATTCCTGTCCAATTAGTCGCGCTGAGTATGAGGCATCCTTTAAGCTCAAGCATGATCCGCGCATCACCAAGATTGGCAAATTTTTGAGAACAACTAGTTTAGATGAGTTGCCCCAATTTTGGAATGTACTTATAGGTGATATGAGTGTCGTTGGTCCTAGACCATTGGTAAAAGCAGAATTAATTAAATATGGTTCAGTGATCGAGAAAGTCCTCAGTGTTCGTCCTGGGATTGCAGGACTATGGCAAGTTTCAGGACGCAATGATATTCCTTACTCTAGAAGAGTGCAGATTGATGCTAGCTATGTCCGCCTGATGAGTTTTTGGCTAGATGTCAAGTTGATTTTTAAAACGATTTTGGTTGTGATTTTCCCGAAAGGAAATGGTGCATATTAATCAAAAAAAACAGGGTCGCTAGCGACCCTGTTTTTTTTTGATTTTAGGTTTAGCTGCGGCGACTACGAGTCGTTGGGCGTAAAGATAAATCAAATTCTAAAGCTGCTGCCATTCCCCAGAGGATAAAAGCTAGAATCCAGAAGAATTCCGCAGGTTCGCCACTTTGATAAGGCTTAGCCTTGCAAATATCACTGATGTTACTGCTGTAGTTGAACCACAAATCACTAAAGAACATGGAAATCCCCGCACTACCAAGTAAACGCCAAGACTGAGCTGCTTTACCACCCCAAAAAGCAAGTAGGAGAATCGTTGCTACAATCAATAACCAAATATCTCCTAAGGCATAAACAATATTCAGAATTTTACCTGTGTCTAGGGTGAAGCTATCAACTGCACCAAAGGTCACATAAGCTGTAAGTCCGATCCCAGCAATGCCAACAGCTCCAACAATTCCCCACTGTTTGGGATATAGATTGAGCCTGCGCCCAATCACAGACATTGCCATGCCCCACGATAAAAATACATATGTTGCAGTAAAGAAAATATCGGCGATCGAGGGAAATGTTTTAACAAGATTGGTAGCACCCTTAGCTCCACCTGCTATTAGTCCGCTTTGATATTGAAAATCTAAGTATCCAAAAATTAAGTTCCCAATACCCCACGACAGGATACCTAGTCCTAGTCCTAGCCAAACGTTACGACCGCTAATAATTTTTGGGCTACGCCAATTACGCAGACATAATATTGCCGAAAAAGCGATCGCTACCGTTTGAAAGACATATGTTCCAAATCGATACCAATTTGGTCTTACAGTTAATTCTATAACTGTTTTGTTACATTCTTCAGGGGGCTTAATGATGTGCGGTCCATCGGTAGGTGCGCTGAGAAACAGATAAAAAATTAAGGCTAAGGTTGCCCATCCGATCGCTGCCCAAATAATAGATTGTGTGGGTATCCCTGTTGGGGAAGGAGATTTGGCTCTACTCATGTATCTTGAACCTTGGCTACAACCATAAGAAATGCAGTGTTAAAGAATTAAAGATAAAAAATACGATAGAAGCGATAACTTCTCAAAGTAAACCTAAAAATTAGACAATTGTTTATTAATTATTAATAATTACTGCCAAAGCTTACCTTTAGGAGTTTTTTGCAACCAAGCAATCACTGAAGCTGATTCAGGTAAATCATTTAGAGCATCGATCGCAGTATTGACAAAGCTATCATTGTTCAAGTACGAGGAGGCGAGTTGGTGCAGCTCGCCTAAAAGCAATTGCAATCTGCTTTCATCCCAGTTAGGTATTTGCACACTATGTAGGGGGTTAATTGATAAAACGTTTTCCAGAGCCTCAATGGATTCACTCTGGGCAAACTTACCCTGTTGCATGAACTTGAGTAAGTCTTGCTTAAATGAGACTGCTTGTCTAGCGCCAAGGACATCTTCAATTTCAAGGTATACAACTTGTAATATGAGTAGACAACCTTGGACTAAATAATTGCTCGTAGCATAATTATCTGTAGATGCCATATGGAGATGGTCTAGTTTAACCCGCCCCCAAACACTAAAACGTTGAGGCTCTTCTAATAACACACAAGCTTTGCCTTTGTTATCAGTCAAATCCCGCCAAAGCGCTAAAGCTTCATCTCGATTATCACCAAACATGTTGAGTAACCGAAATGTCTGCCCCTGATACTGCAAAATCGGTATTTGTTGATCTTTATTTTGTGGGTTTGGGACGTTGATGATTTCAACGTCATGGCGCTTCAGGATGAACATGTGTCTACTGTTGACTTAACTGATGTTACCAGTAGCAACAAAGCGTGGCTACCTAATGCCAAAGTTAATAATAATCCCAAAATTACATTTAGTCCTTGAAATTTAGTGAAATCTAATTAATTACTCTATTGCCATAGCAATTTCTATAACAAAGGCTTAGTCATTGGCAAGATAATTATTAAGGCGATCGCCATTAGCCCAATACCGATGAAATCACGAGTTTTGTCAATTTCTATACTTTCATTAACCACTAATGGTTGTGGCATAGGCAATAGAAATAATAACAAGCTGTAAATTCTCAACCAAGGCTGAGCAAGCAGGGCGATCGCTAGCAGGATAATTCGGACTATACGAGCTATCTGTATAGTCTGACGATAACCAAACATCGCGATCGCTAAATTACTACCATCAAGAAATTGAAAGGGGAGTAATTGTAAGGCTGTCATAGCTATACCTGTCCAACCTGACAAAGTCAAAGGTGATAGGGGGGAGATCGCTTCGGATGAGGAAGTAGCAACCGATCTACCGACAGCCAAAACAGGATGTAATAAAGTTACAAAAATTGAATTTTTAACGTCGAATTCATGAAGATTTGGCATCAGTAAAGAGGTTGGCAGTGTAGCAATGGCACTCTCTATAGGGACTAACAGCCAATTGCCCAAAACGAATAGAATCACAGACATAGCTAAACCAGCGACATTTGGGATTACAGCTATATCAAATAGAATGCGGCGTTGATTGTATGAATGCAGGGATATTTGAGGATTGAGATGTCCTAGCATCCCAAATCCACCTAAGCATGGTAATAGAATCGGGGGATCAATTCTCAGCTTATATTTGGAGGCGATCACATATTGGGCGATCGTCCTTGTGATCAATATGCTAGCGATACCGATTAAGTATGGGAGTCCTGCTTGGAAATTGTTAAAGTTTAAATCTTTAAGAGGATGGATGTTTGCTCCAACTAATAGGACTGTACAGGCTGTCAAGAGAATGCTCATTATGCTCACGTTCCAATTGAAGCGATGCAATTGCTTACCAAGTCTTGATTGATCAAATTGAGCAATGTTTTGAGGCGGAATTAGATAAAAGCAATAGTTAGCAGATTGCTGCTCGTTTAGTACTGTCCCAAAACCTCTACCGAGATTTTCAATAGGACTTTCCTGTAAATAGCAAAGAAATCGATCACCAAATATTTTGTGGATATTTTGGCTAATGATCTCATAGGCATATTTGTAATTTTGCGATCGCAGACTGCCGCGACAGTAAATCTCGTTAGGGCGATATTCTAAATCTTTGAGGTGATAGATCGTTGGCAAGAAACATTCTTTGAGTTGTTTTTCTTCACTTGGGGTGAGGCTTGATATTTCAGAAGCATTAATGGGTTGCCAGTAGTGATAAACCCATACTCCCAGCAAGTATCCAGTTATTGCCAAAGTCACAGACAAGGATGTTTGTGTAAATGTGATCCATACAATTGCTAGACATGGCAAAGCAATTGCCCATATCCACAAAGATATTATTTGTCTAAAAGATTGCCCTCGCAATTGCTGATAATAGCTCGCAACACAACCTACTACAACAAAAACAAAGACTTCCTCAAATCCCATATAAAGCTACTCATGACTATCTAATATCTAGAAACCCGGAAAAAATTTTGAAAGCCGCGTTTCGCAGTGCTGACAAAAATTACTTTAAAGGTTTTATGTGGCTATAGCTTATAGAATTATGGATGCACTCGAACCCAGACTCTAAAATTTCTGGTTTCCCTAGCCTAAAGTTAGTATGAGCAAAGAATTTGAATCCATCAGTGATCGCTTACCGCCCCAGAATATTGAAGCTGAGGAGGCGGTCTTAGGTGGAATCTTGATCGATCCAGAAGCAGTTTCGCGAGTGTTAGATACTTTACGACCTGAGATGTTTTATGTGGCTGCCCATCAGGAAATTTTTCGGGCATGCTTGATGCTGCACAATCAGTCGAATCCAACTGACATGATGAGTTTGACCACATGGCTCAGTGATCGCGATCTACTAGAAAAAATTGGTGGACAATCAAAAATCGCTCAACTTTGCGATCGTACTGTTAGCGCGGTCAATATTGACTTTTATGCTCAACTGGTTGCAGATAAGTATGCCCGTCGGAAATTGGCAGAGGCGGCAAGAGGTGTGGTTGAGATTAGTTACAACAATGAACTGGAACTAGCGCAACTCCTTGATCAATCTGAGCAGAAAATTTTTGCTGTCACCCAATCCCGCGCTCAGCAAGGGCTAGTTCCTGCTGCGGACATTCTCACCAAGACTTTTTATGAACTAGAAAATCGTTTTAATTCCCTTGGTACAGGCAATTCGGCTGCTACAGGTTTAATTACTGGATTTTACGATTTTGATGCGATGACCAATGGTCTACAGCGATCAGATCTGATTATCCTCGCAGGTCGTCCCTCAATGGGTAAATGCTTGGCTTTTGATAGTGAACTGGTATTAGCCGATGGCAGCATCAGAAGTATTGAAACCATTTATCAGCAATATCAACAAAATCAAACTAAACCCAATCTTTTAACCTTGAGAGAGAGTTGGCGATTTGATTGGACGGAACCATCAGCATTTATCGATGATGGCATCAAGCCTGTATTTAGCGTTACTACGGCGTTAGGACGACAAATTGAAACTACTTTAACCCATCCATTTCTCACGATTACAGGTTGGCAGCAACTAGGGAAATTATGTGTGGGTGATAAAATTGCGCTCCCACGGAAGATTGCAGTTTTTGGAAAAGAAGTATGCCCTGCCTGTGAAATAAAACTTTTAGCCTATCTATTAGGCGATGGTAGTTTAACTGAAACTAGTCCCCGATTTACGAGTACAAACCCCAAAATTCAAGATGATTTTATTAGAGCCGTAGAACAATTTTCTCCTAGTTTAAAGGTAACGATTGACAATTACGGCGATCGCATATCAGCACTTCATATTACAGCAATAAAAAGAGGTGCATGTGATCCCCTAATTACTTGGTTAAGGGACTTAGGAATTTGGGATAAAAATGTCCATCAAAAAACAATTCCAGATTTTGTTTTTCGATTAGAAAAATCTTTAGTTGCTTTATTCTTAAATCGATTATTAGCTACTGAAGGCTGGATATCTATTTTAAGTATTGGGCAAGTCCAATTAGGCTATGCCACTGTCAGCAAAAAGCTAGCTCGTCAAGTCCAGCATTTATTATTAAGATTCGGCATTATTGCAAAACTTAAATACAAGTCTGTTAAATACAACCAAGAAATTCATCACCTCTGGCAATTAGATATTACTGATGCTTTATCATTGCAAATCCTCATTAACGAAATTGGTGTTTTTGGTAAAGAAGATACTCTTCAAAAAGTAAAACCAGTCTTAAATACTATGCGATATCAAGCTAATACGGATTTAATACCTATTGAATTTGGGCATGATTTAACAACTGATAAAGATAATCAATCTTGGAAAAATCTAACACAAGCTGCAGGTATGAATAGCTCGAATATCCATGCGGGTAGCCGCACTCCTACTAGAGAAAGATTACTCAAACTAGCTACAGCCATTGATTGCCAATCATTACAAAATCTTGCCACAAACGATATTTATTGGGACAAAATTACAGCGATTGAATTTGTTGGCAAAAAGCAAGTTTATGACTTGACAATTCCTGAAACTCATAATTTTGTTGCCAATGATATTTGTGTCCATAACACAGCTTTTGGTTTGGAACTAGCTCGTAAAATGGCAGAAATCCATCGATTACCTGTGGCGATCTTTAGTTTAGAAATGTCTAAGGAGCAATTGGTTTACCGACTTCTAGCCAGTCAGTCCAAAGTTCGCTCTAGTGATATGGGTATCGATAGTAATCGTCTCCGCACTGGGCAGATTAGCGAAAATGAATGGGGAACCGTAGCAATGGCAATTAGCGGACTTTCCGAACTTCCTCTATTTATAGACGATACTCCTAATCCTCCAATTACAGAATTGCGCTCTAAAGCTCGGCGTTTGCAATCTGAGAAGGGAGGTGTACTTGGGCTAATTCTGATTGATTATTTGCAGTTAATGGAAGGATCGGGTTCTGATAATCGCGTGCAGGAGATTTCCAAAATTACGCGATCGCTAAAAGCACTAGCCCGTGAATTAAATGTCCCTATAATTGCGCTATCCCAGTTAAGCCGAGGTGTAGAAGCGAGAACTAATAAACGTCCAATGCTTTCAGACTTGAGAGAATCTGGATGTCTAAGTGGTGATTCTTTAATCACAATGGCGGATACAGGATCGGAAATCCCCATTCGTGATCTAGTTGGCAAATCTAATTTTGCAATCTGGGCAGTCAATGCCCAAACCTTCAAAATGGAACGAGCAATCGTGAGTAATGCTTTTTGTAATGGGTCTAAACCTGTATATCAATTAAAAACGCAGCTAGGGCGATCGCTCAAAGCAACAGCCAATCATAAATTCTTGACCATTCAGGGCTGGGAAAGGCTTGATGAGATCCAAATAGGTGATCGCATTGCGATACCGCTTCAAATTCATTGCCAAGAATTACAAACAGTTTGTGATGATATTGCAAATTTTGTAACCAAAGATATCTATTGGGATAAAGTAGAAGCCATCAATTTACTAGCAGAGGAAATGGTATATGACTTAACTGTGCCAAGCTTATCTAACTTTGTGGCAAATGGATTTTATGTCCATAACAGCATTGAACAAGACGCAGACTTGGTAATTAACTTATATCGTGATGAGTATTACAATCCCGATACACCTGATCGCGGAGTTGCCGAGATCATTATTTCAAAACATCGTAATGGTCCAGTTGGTACTGTTAAATTGCTCTTTGAACCACGCTTAACTAAATTTGAGAATATGGCTTCTAGTCGAAGCTAAAGATTAGAACGAACAATCTTCTTTAAAAACTGAAGTATAATTACTGGCTATTTGTATCACTTTGCACTTACTTAAAATTCAGAAATATTTTTGCAAGTGTTGATTAGCAACACTTGCAAAAATATTTCTGTACTACTCAAAGCCTCAATAGGCTTTATTGGTGAATCTATGCAGACATTTGGACAACAATCAGACCCGATTACATTAGTTATCTCCGAAGTTGTGGAACCAAATCGCATAGACGAATATGAAGCTTGGACAAAAGGCCTCAATCATGCCGCGCGACAATTTGCAGGCTTTATCGGAGTTGACGTTATCCGACCACGCGATCATCAATATCCCGAATATGTATTAATCGTTAAATTTGATAACTATGAGCATTGCAAAAATTGGCTAACCTCATCGGTTTATCACAATTGGATGCTCAAATCTAAAGAATTCATCGCTAAGCGATCACAACAACATCTTCCAAATGGACTAGAGTTATGGTTTACCTTGCCTAAAAGTTCATCTCTAACCATTCCGCCCCAACCTGCATATTACAAACAAGTGATCGTTGGTGTGATTACTGTATATCCTCTAATTCTATTAGCAAAATTAGTTCTCAATCCATTTCTAAATGGGCTTCCTGATCTATTAAGCTTATTTATATCAGTTATCTTTGTTTCTGCCTTGCTAAATTATCCCGTTATGCCATACCTCACCCGAATACTTAGTTTCTGGCTTTATCCGTCTGCATCTAAACAACATAAGTAACTAATAGCTATTGGTACTGATCAGTTAACCCGTGAGAGAAGTAAAACCGCGTAATGACAGCAACTCTAACATCGAAATCGGTCGATGATACAGCCCAATCGCCATAGCAGGAGTCTTGTTCTTGCCTAAGCTCACATGAGGTCTTATCCAGTTCTGATTCCCATCCCCTCTGTCCTCATTTTCAGGGCATAGGACACGATACTTGCTGGGGCTCTTAGCCTTGACATGGCTGTGCCTGTGCGTTCGTTGAATCTTTTGTCACATCCTTTACATACAGCCTATTGAGGCTTTGAGTAGTACAGAAATATTTTTGAAAGTGGTGCAAAGCGCCACTTTCAAAAATATTTCTGGGTTTTGAGTAAGCGCAAAGCGCTGTAAGTAATTATGGATTTCTTTGCCGTCTTGGTGGTCATCAAAGAAATCAAGTGCTTGCCTATAGCTAATAGATTTTAGTTCTGAGGCGATCGCATTTGTTAAAATAAAAATTAGATCCTATGCCCCAAAAATTAGAGGTAGTGTTTCAAAGTTGTTGGAGCAAAAAATTGGATAAAAACTGAAAAACAAGTTAGCTAATGCTCCTAATTTCCAAGTTTTATTTGTTCCCCAACAAGTTTGAAACATTACCGTTTGGAACAAAAAATTGATCCTGAAATAACTGAAACTAAAATTTAAGTTGCTAGCGTCTATGGTTCAATGAATACTCATCATCAACTATAAGGAAGATTTCTAACTGTGGCGATCGCAAACCAATATGGCTATTACACCGAAGATTATCGGGAATTTGTGATTACAAATCCGCGCACCCCGCGCCCTTGGTTTAACTATATGTGGAATAGCCAATATGCAGGGCTAATTTCCCATACAGGGGGCGGCTTTAGCTTTTTGGAATCACCACGGGATAATCGCATTAGTAGAATGCGCTACAACTGTCTACCTTGGGATCGCCCCGGACGTTATGTGTTGGTCAAAGATGTTGCTAAGGGGAAATATTGGTCACTGAGTTGGGCTCCCACGATTGACTTAAACTATGACTTCTACGAATGTCGTCATGGTCAGGGATATACAAAAATTACGACTGAGATTAATGGAATTCGAGGGGAAATTATCTACTTCGTGCCAACAAATACGAATGCTGAAGTTTGGCGCGTGAAGTTAACGGAAGTTTCGGGACAAGACCGCAATTTAGAGATCTATTCATTCTTGGAATTGTTGATGGGCAATGCTCTCAATGATCAAATCAATCAGCCTAATGATAAGCATTTTACAGATATTCATTTTGAACAAGATCTGCAAGCTCTAGTCGCCACACGTCGCTATTGGGTCTTGAATAAGGGAGTTTCCGTGAAGCAACCAAATATTGATTGGAAGTATCAGATTTATTTTTCACAAAGTTTACCAATTACAGGTTTTGATAGCAGTCTTGATACCTTTATCGGCAGATGGCGATCAGAAGCAAATCCTGAGGCGGTAGAAACAGGGGTAATGCAAAATACCGAGATTACGGCGGGTGATCCTGTGGTAGCTTTGCAGTCGAAGATTAGCTTGGCGGCTAATAGTTCCGTTGATTTTGCGGTTGTTCTGGAGATAGCGCCGAAAGGAGTAAATCCTGCTCTTACTCCCCTCTCCCCTACTGGGAGAGGGGCTGGGGGTGAGGGGCTTGATCGCCATTTCGAGCAGCTTAAACAAAAATGGGATACTCATTTGTCATGCGTACAGGTACAAACACCCGATGAAGCATTTAATGCGATGATCAATGTCTGGAATCAGTATCAGGCGGCTGTTACGTTCGATATGGCGAGAAATTCGGGCTATTATCATGGCGGATTACTGTTTGGTACGGGAATGCGTGATCGCTTCCAAGATATTCTTGGTGTAGTCATGGTTGATCCTGCGCGAGTTAGAGAAAGATTGATTAAAGCCTTGAATTTCCAATTTAAGGATGGTTCCACTTTACATAATTATTTTGTCTTGACCAATACAGGCGAGCGCACTAACCATTCTGATACGCCTTTATGGATTCCCTTTGGCATTGTTGAATATCTCAAGGAAACGGGTGATTTCTCAATTCTTGAAGAAGTGGTTCCTTACCATGATGAGACTTCAGGCACTGTCTATGAGCATTTGGTGAGGGCGCTGGACTTTGCGATCGCTAATACTGGTGAAAGAGGAATGCCGCGCATCTTCACAGGTGATTGGAATGATACCCTCGACCATGTGGGTTCACAGGGTAGGGGTGAAACCACTTGGGGCGCTTTCTTTTTGGGTTATGTGTTGAAGAAATCCTTACCAGTTTGTGAGTATCAGCAAGATTCGCAAGCCGTTACCAAATTCCAGAACTTTTATGAACATCTTCGTAAAGTCACCAATGATGTCTGTTGGGATGGTGAATGGTATTTACGCGCCTTCCGTGACAATGGCGAACCGATCGGCATATCGAGAGCAACTCAAGGCAAAATCTTCCTCAACGCGCAATCATGGGCGGTGATTTCCGAACTTGCTCCCAGCGATCGCGCTAAGCGTTGCCTAGCCAGCAGTCGGGAATATCTCGCTACACCTTTCGGGATGCAGATTGTCGCGCCATCCTTTACAGAAATCGATGACACCGTTGGGCTAATCAGCCGTTGTGTCCCTGGGAAAAAAGAAAATGGTGCAGTGTTTAACCATGCCTCCTCATGGTTTGTGCTAGCTTCCATTCTCAACGGAGATACAGAATTTGCTTGGGAAATCTATCGCCGCATGATGCCAATTAATTCCTCACAGGCAACTGAGTTAAAATGCGATCGCTTTGAAACTGAGCCATACGTCTATCCTGAATATGTTACCAGTCCCGATCATGAGACCCAAGGTCAGGCAAGCCATTCATGGCTCACAGGTACAGCCGTCTGGATGCTTCGTATTGGTATCGATTACATCTTAGGATTCCAGCCCACATTTACAGGAATGATCATCGACCCCAAAATTCCCAATGAATGGTCTGGTTTTAACGCCAAGCGCAAATTTCGTGGTAAGACTCTCTCGCTCACAGTGACTAATCATAGTGAGGCTAAGCAGATGCTGGTTAATGGTCAAGTTGTGGCAGGAAAGTTTATTGATCTTGCGAAGTATACCGATGAGGAGATTGAGATCACCGTAAATCTCTAAGTTCTGTTAATAATTTGGCGATCACTAAATCTTAGCTAAAGCGATCGCTACTGCACAAGCCTTTAACTCTGGTTGCTTGGAGTCAGGACAGGATTCAGGATGGGTGAGAGCATTAGCTTCAGAATTATCTGCCCAGAGTGCACCCCAGTGCATGGGGACAAATAGCACACCTCTAGCGATCGCCTCGGTAACTAGTGCAGGAAATTTGGAAACACCACGTCGCGATTTTACTTCTACAAGATCACCATTATGAATATCGAATTTTGCAGCATCTTTAGGATGGATTTCGATAAAGGGATGGGGATACATTTGCCGAATCTTATCGATGCGTCCAGTGCGAGTTTGAGTATGCCAATGTCCATATAATCTACCAGTGGTGAGAATGAATGGATATAGCTCATCGGGGACTTCAAAGACACCTTGGGAATGATGGCTACCAAATCTGGCACGGCGATCGCTAGTATGAAATTGAAGCTCGGTATAAAGGCGCTTGTTATGTTTGCGATCTAGTTCAGGTTGATGGTCAGGATTTGGCCATTGGATTACGCCAAGTTCAGCAAGCTTGCTGTGGCTAATACCTGTGATATCGCAGGGGCGATCGCGAGTAATCCGAGCAAATTCTTCATAGACCTCGGCAGAATTTTGGAATGGGAATTGATCGGTGAAACCTAATCTCCGACCAACTTCTGCAAATATTTCCCAATCAGCACGGGATTCCCCAAGGGGAGTTTGAAAAGCTTGACAGAGAGTAACACAGCGTTCAGAATTGGTCATCGTGCCAGTCTTCTCACTCCATTGGGTAGCAGGGAGAAGAATATGGGCAAAGGCAGAAGTTTCTGTAGGGTAATAGGCATCTTGATAGACGGTGAAAGGCGATCGATTCAAAGCTGCTTTGGTTCGCACTAGATCGGGAAAGCTTACCGCAGGATTTGTCGCCGCAATCCAGAGGAAATCCACTTCATCATTTTCTAAGCCACAAATCATATCCCATGCTGTACGTCCAACCTGAGGCGAAATACGTCCAGATGGCAATTTCCACAATGATTCTAATTCGGCGCGATGGTTAGGGTTAGTAACGGAGCGATAGGCAGGGAGTAGATGTGCTAAACCACCTGCTTCTCTGCCGCCCATAGCATTGGGTTGACCCGTCAGTGAAAATGGTCCTGCACCTTCTTTACCAATCTGTGCAGTTAATAAATGCAGATTGATAATTGATTGAACTTTAGCAGTGCCTTGAGTAGATTGATTGACGCCCATTGACCAAATGGAGAGAACTCGCTGTGATTCTGCCCAATATTTGGCGGCAAGTTCCAAATCTTCGATGCTAATTCCACAACGTCTGGCGACAAATGCAGGCGTATAGAGTTGTGTAATTTCAGCAAATTCGGCAAAACCTGTAGTGTGATTTTCGATAAATTGGCGATCGCATTTGTCCCAAAGTAATAGCAAATAGGCGATGCCATTTAATAAATCGATATCCGTTGCTGGTTGAATCGCTAAATGTAAGTCGGCAACTTCAGCGGTTTGGGTACGGCGCGGATCGACGACAACTAGCTTAACATGGGGATTTTTTTTATGATGGCGGCGAAAACGATTGAAGATAATCGGATGGCATTCGGCGGTATTTGTACCGATTGCAAATAAACAATCCGTTAAATCAAAATCTTCGTAGCAGCAAGGAGGTCCATCGGAACCAAAACTTTTGACATATCCTGAAACTGCCGAAGACATACAGAGCCTAGAGTTGGCATCAAAATTATTGGTTCCTAAACAGCCTTTAAATAATTTTTGGGCAATGTAATAGTCTTCTGTCTGGAATTGTCCTGATCCATACATACAGAGAGCATCTGCGCCTTTGGTCGCTAGCACTTGCTGAATCTGATTCGTAATCGCATTAAGGGCTTCATCCCAACTGACTTGGCGAAATTCTTGATCAAGGTGATCGCGCATCATTGGGTGCAACAGTCGATCCTTTTGGATGGATTCCGTGATCGTTGCACCCTTAACGCAGACCATACCTTGACTAGAAGGATGACTGCGATCGCCGCGAACTTTGAAGCGATCGGGAAATTTGAGTGTGGGTTCTTTGCCAGTCTCCAAGACTTCTAAACCGCAACCGACACCACAGTAGGGGCATAGAGTTTTATTAGTTTGAGTGGTTACAGACATAGATTTAGCGAAACTGGACTGGTAATTTTAGACGAGGCTGAAACAACAATTCTATACTGGTAAAAATAAAGCAAATACTTAATTAGTAATTTAAAGAACAGTATCCGATTAAAAACTCCAACCATTAGATTAATTAATCAGATATTGAATATATCTAAAAGAATAATATCCTCCGCTAAAACTACAGAAATAGATCAAAGCAAAAATTGGAATTTTAAAGAAACTATTTCTAGGTTTAGTAATTTGATTCAATGCTTTAATTGTCAGGTAAAGCAAAAGAATACTGGATATAATTAAAACAATCAATAGTGGAAAATACGAAAAAATATCTACAAACAACATCAGTAAGTCAAGTAATATAGTCACAAATAATATTCCAGCAAATAATATGATATTTATGATAGTGATGCTAAATGTACTATTTATAAACCATGAGCTAATCGCAAAAAAGCGAATATGTAAATGTGAATAAATCAAATTCAAAAATAAACTTAGGCTAAAACAATATATAGAGAGAAAAATCCAATATGGGAAGTTGTATTGATGATTAAAAGCTGACCTTAAGTTGGATATTCTCATGATATTAGAACCTGTTTAAAAGGCTCTCTTGGAGTCTTATACCAAAACTAAAAATGGCTACGCCATTTTTAGTTTTGAAAACCCATACTAGGTTTGGTTTTTAATAAATAGGCGTTTCAGCACCCATCCCGCATTACCTGACCAGTACCGATTTAGGTACGAACAGCTACTTTTTTAGAAGCGAAACCTTTAATGGGATCAAAGTAGCTAGTTTCAGTAAATCGTGAATATGGCATGGATTGCAATGCTGCGATCGGATCATTGGGATCAAATACTGAGCCATCGGCTAAAGCAATGGGTGAGCGATCCTCATCAGCGATCGCTATTTCTAATTCCTTGGCAGCCTGTTGATAAATATTAGTTGCTAGCAAGTTATAAATAACTTCCGCATAGTTCTCTGGAAAATTAACCAAGCCCCAACGCGACATTTGCGTTAATACCCAGAGATGTTCTTTGCGAGAAGGCATATTGCCCATACCAAACTGGCAGAAGTCCTGATCATACTTTGCTGTCATTGTACTAACCCGATAGGGTCCTGCAAATCCAGGGCGAATATAGGTCGGATCAAGATTGAGATACTGCGGCTGGGCTAACGTCAGTACCACTTCATCGCGATTTTCCAAGGGTTCACAGAACTGGGATGCTTCTAATAGCGCCTTGACTATAGCAAGATGCGTATTGGGATATTGCTCCGCCCAATCTTTGCGAACTCCTAATACTTTTTCGGGATGTCCACGCCAGATATCAAGGTCAGTTGCCACGACAAAACCGACGTTATCATTCACAGCCCGCACGTTCCAAGGTTCGCCGACGCAATAGCCAATGATGTTGTTTGCCATCAGGTTAGAAACCATCTGCGGCGGTGGAATGACGATGACATCTACATCTTTATCGGGTTCCATGCCACCACTGGCTAGCCAATGTCTGAGCAATAGATTGTGCATGGATGCATGATGTACCATGCCCATCGCAGGTTTATAGGCTTCATTTTGAAATTTATTGATATAAGCCTTAAGGGAAGCAAGATCTTGTACCCCTTCATCTTGTAATCGCTTGCTGAGGGTGATGGCATTACCATTTCGACTCATGGTTAAGGAAGTTACGACTGGCACAGGAATCTTATTACCCATACCCAGAGTAATCGCAAGTGGCATTCCCGTTACCATTTGGGCGGCATCAAGGCGACCTTCACGAATTCCTTCCGCGAGATCATTCCAGCTTGTTTCTTTGGAAAGAGTGACATCTAGACCATGTTTAGCAAATAGCCCTTTCTCTTGAGCGATCGCAAAAGGAGCGCAGTCGGTGAGAGGGATGTAGCCAATGGTGAGATTTGTTTTCTCGATATTGCCCAGACTGATCGCTGCATTGCTTTTGTTCTTAGCACGTTCAATTTTGATTTGTTTCTGGCGATCGAGGAAACTGACAACTTCACTTCTGAGGCGATAATAGTTGGGATGGTTAGCCGCATCTAGTTTTTTGCGGGGATGAGGCAGATCAACAGTGAGGACTTGACCAATTTTCGCTTCGGGACCGTTAGTCATCATCACAATGCGATCGCTCAGCAGTAAAGCTTCATCAACATCATGGGTAATCATTACCGCCGAGATTTTATGCTCATCGCAAATATGCATTAATTTTTCTTGTAATCGACCTCTAGTTAAGGCATCTAATGCCCCAAAAGGCTCATCTAACAGTAGAATTTTTGGCTTAATTGACAAGGCACGAGCAATCCCAACCCTTTGCTTCATCCCTCCTGAAATTTCCCTGGGATACTTATCCGCAGCATGACTTAATCCCACCAAGTCAATATTTTCTTGAATAATGCGGCGGCGTTCCTCTTTAGGTAAATCCCTTAATACCCGATTTACCGCTAAGCCAATATTCTGACGTACCGTTAGCCAAGGTAACAACGAGTGGTTTTGAAATACCAACATACGATCAGGTCCTGGTTCACGCACCTCACGCCCTTCGAGGACAATCCCCCCTGCACTAGCTCGATCTAACCCAGAAAGAATATTCAAAACTGTCGATTTACCACAGCCTGAATGCCCAATTATTGAGACAAATTCTCCTTCCTTCATCTCAAAGTAAACATCTTTTACTGCAACATAGGGTTGCCCTTTATTGGTTTTAAAAACACGACTAATGTGATCAATTTCTAGGAATTTGGACATGGTTGGGATTTGGTGATTGGTAGTTATTAGCTTTTAGCTTTTAGCTTTTAGCGATTAGCTTTTAGCTTTTTGGATAAGATATTTTTTGGTGAATTGTCTTGACCTTTTTAGCATTTGAAATTCATTAAGTTGAGCTAACAGCTAATAGCTAACGACTATTCCGCATCATCAGCCAAGGCAAATCGACTATAGAGAAATTCAAGGATGTAGTTACGGAGGCTGTAGTAACGAGGATCATCGGCGATCGCTTTACGATCACGGGGACGGGCAAATGGCACATCGATAATTTCAGCGATATGGGCGGCGGGACCATTGCTCATCATCACAATGCGATCTGCAAGAAATAGGGCTTCATCGATTTCATGGGTGATCATTAATGCTGTAACCCGATTTTTGCGCCAAATTGCGAGTAATTCTTCCTGAAGCTCTTCGCGGGTCATTACGTCTAACGCGCCGAAGGGTTCATCAAGAATCAATACTTCAGGACGAATTGATAATGCACGGGCGATCGATACACGTTGGCGCATACCGCCAGACAGTTCCTTAGGCTTCTTGTGCATTGCTTCGGTTAGCCCCACTAGCTCCAGCGATTCCTTAGCAATTTTGGTCTTTTCTTCTTTAGATTTCTCTTTATAAACCTGCTTAACCGCAAGATAGACATTTTCAAAGGCTGTCATCCAAGGTAGGAGCGAGTAGTTTTGGAACACCACCATGCGATCGGGACCAGGGCGAACAATTGGCTTCGATCGCAAACAAATTTCGCCAGAAGTCGGTTTATTAAACCCAGCTACCATGTTTAGCAGTGTGGACTTACCACAGCCGGAGTGACCAATCACACAGATAAACTCACCTTCATAGACTGTCAAATTAACATCTTCGAGAACTGTATATAGTCCTCTAGGTGTGGGATAAACCTTAGAGACTCCATCCATTACGAGAAATGGATCTCTATTTATTTGCGGATTATTATCTGTAAGATCAAGAGTCTGCATAGGAGAAGCTTAAGGGAAATAGTGAAGTGGGGGAGGAATAATCAAAACTAAGCATCTGACTGAGCAACTAATTTGCTGGCGTAGTAAACGAGTTTATCGAGTAGGAATCCGACTAAACCGATGTAAATCAGAGCTAGAATCAGTTCGCTGCTCTTTTGGCTGTTGTAGCTATCCCAGATAAAAAAGCCAATACCGACACCACCAGTCAACATTTCTGCTGCCACGATCGCTAACCACGATAAACCAACAGCAATCCGTAATCCTGTGAAAATATATGGTGCTGCCGATGGCATAAGAATTGTGATGAAGTAATCAAACTTGCTGAGGCGTAATACTCTCGATACGTTTCGATAGTCTTGAGGAACCTGTTGTACTCCCACAGCTGTATTCATCAAGATTGGCCAGATCGAAGTAATGAAGATAACGAATAAAGCTGCGGCTTCGGTAACGTCTAGACCAACCGCTTTCAGAGATTCATTGACACCTTGGAATGCGGACATGGCGATCGGTAGCCATGCAAGGGGTGGAATTGTCCGTAAAACCTGAAAGATTGGATCAAAGGCGCGATAGAGAAATACATTTGTCCCGATCGCAATGCCAAAGGAAATGCCAATAATTGCGGAAGCGGTATAGCCGATCGCCACACGGCGCAAACTGACCATCGTTTTGACACCTAAACCTTGCTCAATGGTGAGCTTTTCCTTCAGCGCTTGACGTGCGGGGCTATCGGTCTTTTCGGATGCACTAACATCAAAATAGTTGCGGTCAAAGAAAGGATTCCAAATATATTCTTGAGTTTCTTGCCAAACTTTGCTTGGGGGTGGTAGGGGTGGTGTCTTACCTGAGCAAAGTATTTGCCAAGTTCCTAAAATAAGTATCAATGCAATTATAGGTGGGATGACAAAACGCGCCTGTTTCTGAAACCATTCACCTATGTTATTAACTGAAAATCGTGACTTTAAACTTCCTGCCGCCATTTTTATATCTCCTATTTGCTTTAGAAAAGATGATAACAAGGGGCTTAAGCCCCTTGTTCGAGAATTAGATTCAGTTAATAATTAAGCCTTCTTAATCTTCAATCCTTTGAGGTATTCACTGGGATTCTCTGGGTCGAATTTGACTCCATCAAAGAAAGTTTCGATGCCGCGAGAAGTACTCTTAGGAATAGCAGCTTCTTCCCCAATTGCTTTAGCAGCTTCTTTCCAGAGATCCTCACGATTGACCTTATCTACCAACTTCTTCGCATCGGTATCTGCATCAAAATAGCCCCAACGCATATCTTCGGTTACAAACCAGAGATCGTGGCTCTTGAATGGGTAGGAAGCGGCATCTTTCCAGAATTTCATGGAGATGTCTGGATTATCAACAGTGCGACCATCGCCATAATCGATCTTGCCTTGTTGTCTACCCAAAATTTCAGGAGCAGGAACTTTAAACCATTTGTCAGCGCCAACAATCTTGCACATTTCTTCTTTATTCTCTGGCTTTTCACACCAAATCTGAGCTTCTAGTACAGCCATTAATAGAGCTTTGGCTGCTTTAGGATTTTTATCCACCCAATCTGCACGTAAAGAGAAAGCTTTTTCAGGATGATCTTTCCATAGTTCTCCTGTGACTAGAGCACTGTATCCAGAGTTTTGCGCTACTAGGCGAGCATTCCAAGGTTCGCCCACACAGAATGCTTGCATATTGCCAGCCTTCATATTCGCAACCATTTGTGGTGGTGGAACAACGATCGTGCTTACATCCTTGTCTGGATCAACACCATTAGCCGCTAGCCAATAGCGCATCCACAGATCATGGGTTCCCCCGGGGAAAGTGACCGCACATTTTACATCCTTGCCACCAGATTTAATTTTGGCGAAACTTTCTTTGAGCGAATCACTCTTGAGGGCAATTTTGAGTTCTTTAAACTCATTAGCAATCGAAATGCCTTGTCCATTGGTATTCAATCTTGCCAAAATATACATTGGCACTTTTTTGCCGTTGGTGATTTTACCTTCGGTCAGTAAATACGGCATTGGTGTCAAAATGTGAGCGCCATCAATACCACCAGCATCAGAGCCAAGGGCGATATTGTCGCGAGTCGTTCCCCAAGAAGCTTGTTTGAGAACTTCAACATCCTTCATGCCATATTTCGCGAACAGTCCTTTCTCCTTAGCAATAATCAGAGGCGCAGCATCAGTAAGTGCAATAAAACCAAGTTTTGCCTTAGTGACTTCAGGGGCATCGGCAGCACTAACTTTTGACTCTGGGGACTTGCTGGCGGCAGTGGTAGTCTTGGTATCGGTTTTCGGTGCTTCGCCGCCGCCTGTACAGGCATTTAAAGCGATCGCGCTAGCAGTAGATAGTCCTGCGGTGGCTAAGAACTTGCGACGAGAAAATTTACTCATGAGTTTCCTTGATTTTAATAACTAATTGAGGTTTGAGAATCTAATTTTGAGGATTTTTAGCCAACTGCGACTAACTTTGCTGAGGGTTCAGCGATCACCTGATGTTTGGGAACTGCGCCAAAATGTTCGATTAAAAGCTTGCCGATTACTTCATGCAAATCTTCACAGGGAACTTTTTCCATAACACATTTGCCAAGATGAGCATCTTTACCGACCGTGCCACCCATATAAATGTCAACACCATCGACAACCTTGCCATTCTTACGAGCTTTGCAGCCAGTAAAGCCAATATCGGCAACCTGTGGCTGGGCACATGAGTTAGGACAACCACTCCAATGAATCCGCACAACCTTTGGAAGATAGTAATTGTCGCTCAGTTGTCTGGTCAGCGCGAGGGAACGATTTTTGGTTTCCACGATCGCTACAGGACAGAATTGATTGCCTGTGCAGGAAACTAAGCCCCGCATGAGGTTGTCAGGATTAACTGGGAATTTCTGAAGGAGAGGTTCTTGCAATAGTGCAGGTACTTGCTCATCACTGACATTGGTGATCAGTAAATTTTGCTCAACCGTAAGGCGAATATCGCCATTGCCGTAGACATCAGCAAGTCTGGCAAACTCGAACATATCAGGGGCATACATCCGTCCTACAGGGATTTGCAACCCTACATAGTTCAATCCTGATTGCTTTTGCGGATGAACACCGATGTGATCGCGCTTTTCCCATGCAATTTCATCTTTTGTTTCAGCAGTTGCTAATGGTTTGCCTAATTGTTTCTCAACTTCAGCACGGAATCTTTCAATTCCCCATTCATCAATTAAGAACATTAATCTTGATTTTGCTCGGTTTTCGCGGAGTCCATGATCGCGGTAAACAATTAGTAATGCTTCACAGAGTGCAACGACATCTTCAGGGGGAACCCAGACATTAAGAGGGATTGCTGCCTCAACCCGCTTCGCGGAGAAAAATCCACCAACAATGACATTAAATCCAAAGGTTTCTTTAGATGTCTCTTTAAAAGCAGGAATAAAGGCTAAATCATTGATTTCGGCATGGGTGGAGTTATCACAACAGCCTGCGATCGCAATGTTAAATTTGCGAGGTAAGTTGGTAAATGCAGGATTACCTTCGCCATTATTAGTGAGTAAATTCTGAACTTGAATTGCTAACTCACGAGTATCGTAAAGCTCATCAGCATCAAGCCCTGCAACGGGAGAACCTGTAATATTTCGGACGTTATCGATCGCCGATTGCACACTAGTCAAACCGACAGAACGAAACTTAGCGAACATTTCAGGTACATCTTCGATGAGAATACCTCGCATTTGGATATTCTGGCGGGTGGTAATGTCGGCAACACCATGCTCACCACACTTCTCAACTACTGAGGCGAGGACACGCATTTGATCGCTATTGAGTAAACCATTGGGAATTCGCATCCGTACCATGAAACGTCCAGGAGTACTTTTGCGAAAAAAGATGCCGAGCCACTTTAACCGATGCTGTAGGTCATCGTCATTGATCGATTCCCAGCCAATGGAGGCGAAGCGATCAATTTCGGCTTTGAGAGCAAGACCATCTTTAGCGGCTTTCAGGTCTTCAATTTTGTTTGCCATGTTGTTTATCCTTGGCTCATGCTGGATTTACACTACTTAACGTTTCGATCCCAATGCGTATAAATAAATACATAATTTTTACTATTATTTAATAATTGCAATGCTTCCATGCATTAACTGCATAAGTACTTGCATTATGTAAATATAAAGGGCGAATAGATTTAGCCCACTAGTTCTTTATTGCCCGTTACTTCCGATGATCGAACGCCTCCAAAAAATCCTCTCTCGTCATGGCGTTGCCTCCCGTCGTGAGGCAGAACAGATGATCCTGTCAGGTCGGATTTCAGTAAATGGCAGACAAGTTAAGGAATTAGGGACTAAAGCTAATTCTGATTGTGATCGCATTGCCGTAGATGGCAAATTACTGCAAACACAGGCTCCCGAATTTTTATATCTATTGCTGAATAAACCAACGGGCGTAGTATGTACCTGTGATGATCCCCAAGGTCGCAGGACAGTTCTTGATATATTGCCATCTCAATATCGCCATGTTTATCCTGTGGGTAGGCTGGACTACAACAGCAGTGGCGCGTTAATTTTGACTAATGACGGTGCATTCGCAAACTATCTGATGCATCCCCGTCATCATATTGCCAAAACCTATGAAGTATGGGTTAAAGATATCCCTAGTCTACAAACTCTTCAGCAATGGCAACAGGGGATCGTCCTTGAGGGTAAACGCACCTTACCTGCAATAGTTAGTGTTCAACAGATTTCAGAAAATACTTCGGCACAAACACATCACACACATCAAACTTCACGCACAAAATTAAAGATTGTCTTGTCAGAAGGGCGTAACCGTCAGATTAGAAAAGTTGCTGAATTATTAGGGCATCCTGTTTTGTCATTACATCGATCGGCGATCGCTTCTATATCACTGGCTTCGCTCAGAATAGGAGCCTATCGACTATTGAGTAAGCAAGAAATTCAAAGTCTCATGGGTGATTAGTTACTCAAGTAGCTTAGTTATAGCATCCCTAAATAATTTGTCTATTTTGGAGTTTGTGGGAAACGTACCTTGAACTGTAAGCTTTACAAAAACAATTTAGGATTAGTATACAGAACCTTGCGCTTACTTAAAATCCAGAAATATTTTGGAAATTGGCGCTTTTTCTAATTTCCAAAATATTTCTGAACTACTAAAAGCTTCGATGATCTGTATGAATTAGCGATCGCAAATTTATGAGTAATATCATGCACAAAAGAAATTAAAATGAAGCAATATCATTGCGAATATATACTCTCTGAAAGGATTCTGGAGTATATTGACACTAGATTAAGTGAGCATTAGCACTAAAATTATGACTTATATGTTCTTAATTTACTTTCAAAACTTTGCAAAATGTTATATTAGTTGAATAAAGGTAATCTATCAAGCTTAGATTACCTTTAAAGGATAAATAAGACTCTATGTAGAACTTGTGGGTGTTAAAATTTGGATCTTAGCCAGATTTTACAAGCCAGTCAGTCCAATCTCTTCGTATAAATTGTGGGTATTGTGAACATTACAACCTCGAAACAGGCAGAGAAGCTAGCAGAAATCGGAGCGCAATTCAAGCGTATTAGACAAGATAAAGAGCTATCCATCCCTCATCTTACTGCAACTACATTAATCTCTGAGCGCTATTTACGTGCTATTGAAAATGGGGAAATAGATTCTTTGCCTGAGCCTGTCTATGTGCGTGGTTTTATCCGTAAGTATGGTACAGCACTGGGGGTTGGTGATCTATCGGAGGATTTTCCTCTTAATCCAGTATTGCCTGAACAAAAATGGGCGGGTAGTGCTGCCGCAGAATTGCGCCCTCTGCATCTATATGCTCTCTACATTGGGGTAATTGCTGGCGCTGTAAGCCTCTTAGCAACTTTCCTGAATTCGCCAGATGCTAATAAAATAAATGACAGGCAGACTATTTTAGGTAATTCAGCCCAGATTGTTGAGCCGAAGGATAATACCCCAGTCGCCACAACAGATAGTCTATTACCTAAATTAGGTGGTTTAGAAGTTTTAAGACAGACAGCAATTAATCCTTCCGTAATGGCATTTAATATCAATAATTCTACTGTCAATGCTTCTACGGTTGCTGCGTTACCAATAACTAATGCTAAGACGATGGCTAGTTCTCCAACGAATCAACTCCAGTCAGAAGCAACCTTTGGGGAAGTTAGTTCAAGTCTAAACAATGCTGTTAAATCTTGGACGAATAATATCAATTTTCCAAATGCGTTAAAAACTAATGTTGATATTGGGGCAAAAGGTAATTTCGAGTTTACAGGCAATAAGCCTGTCAATATCGGACTTATCATGAAGGGACAGTCTTGGTTACGCATTACCGTTGATGGCAAGACTGAGTTTGAGGGTGTGCTTGACGAAGGTAAAAAACTAACTTGGTCAGGCAATCGCCAAATTTCTATTCGTGCAGGTAATGCATCAGCAGTAAGACTGAGCTATAACAATCAGCCAATTAAGGTACTTGGTAAAGAGGGAGAAGTTGCTGAAAGATTGTTTGGTCTGAATCAGCTTAATTCAGTTGAAAATAACGAACCAGAGTTAGGAGGATTTTTAGGATCAATGTCTAACAGTGAAATTCCTTAGAGATTTTTCTAGGCATCAAAAACTTTATTAAAAAAGAGTTGGCACAAAGCGCCAACTCTTTTTTAATTGCTCTCTAAACCACTTTTTTTAACTAATTCTTCTGGTGTGAGTTTTGATAAAAACTCACGAAAAGCCCTTCTCTCCGCTTCGTCGGCATCTTGATCTACAGGAATTGAAGCTTCGAGAATGACCTCCTCCATTACCCAGATTGGACATTTAGCGCGTACTGCGATCGCGATCGCATCGCTTGGACGCGCATCAATCTCCTTTTTAATATCCCCTTGTGAAACTGTAATCACTGCATAGAAAGTACTATTCTTGAGCGCATGGACGACGATACGCTCCACAGTGATCCCCCAAGCATCTAGAAAATTAAGCATTAAATCATGAGTCATTGGACGTTCTAGAGGTCTGCCATCTAAAGCGCTGATGATTGCTTTAGCTTCAGCTTCACCGATCCAAATTGGTAAGGCTCGGCGTTCTAAGGTATCTCGTAGTAGGACGATAGGATTACGGCTGACTGCATCAATCGCTATTCCAGCCACCTTCATTTCGATCATTATTGCCGCCTTCCTCAAGAAATGAGTGAAAGTACCCCTCATCAATCAAAACTTTTGATGTGATATTGATAATTAAAGACGATCAATATCTAACTAGCAAGGGTTTTAGAAATTAAGAGGCTTTTGTTATTATATCACCGTCACGATAGGGAATCTGGCTTCCCGTCTTGTTTTTAAGGATACTATTCACAATATGCAATCAGACTTAAAAAATATTACGATTATTGGCGCTGGTGCTTGGGGATTGGCGCTAGCAAGTCTGGTGAAAACAAATAATCATCATGTCAAGATCTGGTCTCGACAAAGTCCTCAACCCCTTTGCGAATTAGTTAAGGAAAGCGATGCGATTATTTCCGCAGTATCAATCAAAGGGGTGAGATCGATCGCTGAACAATTGCAGATTGCTCAAAAAAATGGGCAATTACTACCTGATGCAGTGATCGTCAGTGCTACCAAGGGGATAGAAGCAAATACGAGACAAACACCATCGCAAATTTGGCGATCACTCCTGCCTATGCATCCCCTTGTGGTTTTATCGGGACCAAATCTATCTGCTGAAATTGTCGAAGGTAAACCTGCAGCAACAGTGGTAGCTAGTACCGACGAGTCGGCTGCACAATTTATTCAGACAATTTTTGCATCACGAAACTTTAGGGTCTATACCAACTCTGATCCCATTGGCGTTGAATTGGGCGGCACTTTAAAAAATGTCATTGCGATCGCTGTAGGTGCTTGTGATGGTCTCAATTTGGGAACAAATGCCAAATCAGCATTAATTACCCGATCGCTAATTGAGATTATTCGGGTTGGCGTTTACTTTGGGGCACAGCCCGAGACCTTTTGGGGCTTATCTGGATTGGGGGATTTGCTTGCAACCTGCAATAGCAATCTCAGTCGTAATTATCAAATTGGCTATGCGATTGCACAGGGTAAAAGCCTAGAAGATGCGATCGCTAATGTGCATGGCACGGCTGAGGGAGTCAATACCGCCCATGTTTTAATGGAAATCAGTGTTCGCGAGAAAATTAGCGTCCCCGTATCAAGGTATGTATATCGATTGCTGAAGGGTGAGATTACACTGCAACAGGCAGTCGAAGGGCTGATGGAGCGTGACCTCAAACCAGAAAATTAGCAGATTTTGATGATGGACGGCACAAAGTGCCGTCCATCATCAAAAATTAAGAACCCTCTAAAAATAATTGGTGGCACGAAGTGTCGTCAATCATCAAAACCAAAACTAAGAACCCAAATATGCCTCTAAAACTTTAGGATTGCTTTGAATTTCTGTAGGGGAACCATCGGCAAGATTATGACCTTCGGCTAAAACCCAGACGCGATCGCATAGGGACATAATCACATCCATATTGTGTTCGATAATCAAGAAGCTTAATCCTTCTTGATTCAACCTGTGAATCAGGCTGCAAATTTCTTCAATAAGTGCAGGGTTGACACCTGCCGCGGGTTCATCTAGCAAAATTAATTTGGGGTCAGTCATCAAGGCACGGGAAATTTCTAATAACTTGCGTTGCCCACCTGATAGCGAACCTGCATAGCTATCCACCATCCTAATTAAGCCGACGGATTCGAGAATATGTCTTGCTTTTTCGCGGTTTTCCCGTTCCTGCTTCGCGATGGTTTGCCCTTGAAACCACGTATTCCAAAATTTTTCACCTGCTTGATCTTGAGCCGCCAGTAGCATGTTTTCAAGGACTGACAGACGCGACAGGACACGAGGTACTTGAAAAGTACGAATCATCCCTAACTTGGCGATCGCATGAGGCGGCTTCCCTTGAATGGGCATTCCGTCAAATTGCACCGTCCCGCGATCAGGCCTGAGGAAATTGGATAGCAAACCAAAAAAAGTAGTCTTCCCTGCTCCATTCGGACCAATTAAACCTGTAATGCTTCCCACAGGTATTTCAATACGCGCATTGTTAACAGCATGAATACCACCAAAGGATTTTGAGATATTATCAGCTTTGAGGATGGGGGCGATCGACATAAATTCGGCAAGCTAACATTTGAGCATACTATAGCAATCCTTGGAGGTTTGTGGAAGCATCCAGATTCTGGATACTCTTTTACAAACTAATCATTAGTGATTACGATATAGTGCTTTAGGTAATTTGTACCAAGGAATGTGAGGATATGCGTGGTGTTCCCAGTGATAATGCCCAAAGTTGTAGCAACTCAAAAATGACCACAGCACCGCATAGCGATCACTATGTAAACGAGGCGAGAAATTTAAATTATTATCAACTTGGCGATGAGGAAGATATGTGCCAAAGAAAAATAACTGTAGCGAACTAAGAATCAGAGGTAAAAGCCAAAAGAGGATTAGATTTATAAAAGCAACGTGGAAAACTATCGTCAAAATCGCCAGAATTACTATCATGCTCGCAATAAAAGTAATTAGCGATCGCAATGGGAAGTATTCACCCATAAATTTGCAATACCAATGAATTGGATTTGTTGCATCACCATGAAAATCAGGATCACCACTTTGCGAAGGATAACGATGATGATTAATATGGTTCACCAAACAGCGATCGTAGGGCAAAAATCCATAAATACCAAGCATCAAGCGACCAACTATTTTATTTAAGCGTTGGTTCTGCGGAATTAAATTGCCATGCATTGATTCATGGGCAAGAATAAATAATCCAGTATGTAGATATGTACGGACTAAGATCATACATATTAGCCAAATCCAAGAACTATTTGGAACAAAAATCTGAAAGGAGTCAACTAGAATAGCAACCCATAAACTGGCTATAACAAAGGTTATAATCGCACCCATCCAATCATCAGTCTTCAGTGCCTTTTTTGGCAGGCTAAGCATTTGCATTTCTCAAAAAGCAATTAATGAACCACAAGAAATTCTTAAAAAGCTTTGCCTTGCAAAGCTTTTTAAGAATTTCTTGATTTGGGTTTAAGCGCTTAGCGCTTTAAGTTTTTAACGAATCAAGTTCAATAACTCTTTAGGAGAAGCGAGTAAATCGATCGCTACGAAGAAAATCTTATTGCTAGGATCAAGCAAGAAGCGCCAAGAGATATTCATTCCGACACCAGAACCAAACCAAGGTGTTTGCACCTTTCCAGTAATTTTAATTTGGGTATAACCACCATCAGCAGGTTCAGAAACGCCTCTTTCTGGAACAAG
>Ga0209972_10000426_pt1 | contig 41012 bp, 40 predicted proteins | sample NOAtaG_7_FD_187302 | JGI IMG/M metagenome (GOLD analysis project Ga0209972, IMG submission 187302) | Freshwater lake microbial communities from Lake Erie, under a cyanobacterial bloom - NOAA_Erie_Diel1S_2200h metaG (SPAdes) (version 2) | ecosystem: Environmental > Aquatic > Freshwater > Lake ...
GAGGCTTTCGGCAGTGAAGTATAATATTTTGAAGGGGGGCTCGTAAGTAGCGGTTGTGTAAAAAGTATTTTGCAGCTTACAGCGGCAAAAGTATATTTTTCGGAGCCGCGTTTTCAACGATTTTGCTTCGCAAAATCGTTGAAAACGCGGCTCCGAAAAAATATGATGAGGTTGTGTAAAAAGTATTTTGCAGCCTACAGCGGCAAAGGAATTTTTTTAAAGAACACTGTTTTCACTGATTTTGCTTCGCAAAATCAGTGAAAACAGTGTTCTTTAGACATATTATTTGGCGGCGTAAGCCGCCAAAGGACGTGCCGGAGGCTTTTTACACAATCCTATGAACGTTTTCAAAACGCCTGTTTCGTTCATTTTGCGACGCAAAATGAACGAAACAGGCGTTTTGAAAAAAACATTCTTTGGCGGTGCAAGCCGCCAAAGGACTTTCGGGATAGCCCCTAAAAAAAATCAACGTTTTTTCTGGACATAGGCATCAATACCTTTCCGGCGTAATTCCTGCGCCAGTTGTTCTGCTTCCCCGTCGGTAGTAAAGCGGTCCACCAGGACGGCGGCGTATGCCCCTCTGTTGAACGGGGAAATAGTTGCTTGCGGATAGCCCTTCTTCCTTACCTGTCGAAGCATGGCTTCTGCATTGATTTGCTGGCGGAAAGCACCGGCCAGCACCAGATAATCTCCTTCGCCTGATGGCGTTTCGAGCGTTACGGTAGGTGCGGGAGTGGGTTTGGGAGTCGGCTTCGCAGGTGTTTTTGGAGGGGGTACGACCGGGGTAGTTTCCTCCAGTAACGTATCGGAAGTTGCCGGATAATCCTCGTATAAGGCTGTATCCATTTCTTCCGGAAGTGGGAAATTATCTTCCTGCTCAAATAAGGGGGTCTCGGGGAGTTCCGGCTCGCGTTCTTTGCTGAGCTTGGAGAATTCGTACACCAGGAAAATCAGGGCCGCCAGGCATATAGCGACCACTGCGATAATCAGATAATCTGAACGGGACATCGTAGTGTTATTTAGTTTTTTTGAAATCCATTATTTACAGGACTATTACAAAATACGGGGTACAGAAGCCATTGGTGGTCAACAGGGCGGTGTCTGCAGCTCCATAAACTTCACAACCTGATCTCGAGGCCGTCGTAGGCGAGTGCCACATTTGGCGGCAGCCCTGCGTTGACTTCGGAATGTTTTCCCATACGGTGGCTCACATGCGTGAGATATGCCTGCCGGGGGTTCAGCCGACGGATAAACTCCAGGGCACCATCTACATTCAGGTGGGAATGGTGGGGATCAAAATGCAGGGCATTGACCACCATGATTTCCACCCCATTCAGTTTTTGTTCCTCTATCGCCTGAATAGCGCTCATATCGGTGATGTAAGCAAAATTACCGAAGCGAAAGCCAAGCACTGGCAGTTTTCCGTGCAACACCTCTATGGGGATGATTTTCAGTTTTTTAATATAGAATGGGGCGTCTTTGTATATGGGGAAGAGTTCCACCATTGGGGCGCCCGGGTATCTATGTTGTTCTTCAAAGATATACGGAAAGCGTTTTTTCAGCTCACCCTGAACGGGCTGCGTGGCGTAAACCGGCAGCTTTTGCCAGGAAATGAAGTTGAAAGGCCTTACATCGTCCATGCCGATGACATGATCATTATGTTCATGGGTAATCAGAAGGGCGTCCAGCCGGGAGACCCGCTGACGCAGCATTTGCTGGCGAAAATCGGGGCCACAATCAATGCCCAGGCACAAGTCCCCGCACTGAACCAGTGCTGAAGCGCGCAGGCGCTGGTCGCGGGGGTCATCCGACACGCAGACCGGGCAACTGCAGCCAATCACCGGCACGCCCTGTGAGGTACCGGTACCGAGGAGTGTGATCGTCAGTTCGATGGCTCCTCCTGTTCTTCCGGTTCGGTAATTGCTTCCCTTTTGCGCAGGGCATGCAGAAATTTCGCACTTTTTTCCTCCAAATCCGAGCCCTCCGGTGCGATATCGTCCAGGATTTCCAGTAATACAGACGCCCGTGCCTCAGTATCGAAGAACTTATTGATTACTGCGATTTTACGATCTTGTACCAGGCAATATCCCGATTGGAAGCTTCCCTTTTCATAACGGACAATATAGCCCAGTGTTTCGAACAAGGTCTCCAATTTTTTCAAAAAATGTTTGCTGTAATTTGCCATATTTAAAGCCGTTACTTCCCTTTTAAACACGCTATACTTGTTGTGCCGGGACAGCGGGGTGGAAAACGAGCTGTTTTTTGGCCACACCAAGGCTTTTTGAGGAACGCAGCCTGGCTACGCGACTAAAAAAGGTGTAGTATGGTCGAAAAAGGCCTATTTAGCCCTGGATGGATCCGTCGCAACAAGTAGATTTATCGTTTTCCTGAAGGGATCAGTTGCTTTGCAGGAAAGCAGGTTTTTCATTATATTGTCCCGAAAGCAGGAAAGCAAGCAAATAAATTCCCACAACGAAAATACGACAATATGCCATTTTTTTTTAGAGAAAAAAAACTGAAGGCCGCTTTATGCTGGTTCATCCTCCTGATGGCCGCAAATAGCGCAGATGCCCAGCGATTCAGGGCGATCCTGCAAGGAGGGGCGAACCTTTCCCAGGTTGACGGCGACGGCCTTGCAGGCTACAATAAGCCCGGTTTAGCGGGGGGCATACAAACAAACGCCGTTCTGAGCAACCGCTGGGAGTGGAGCCTTGGGATTGCATTCAGTCAACAGGGGGCCAGGAATGCCTTAGACAATCCTGCTGCAGCCATTGAGGCCATCAAGCTCAACACCATTGAAATGCCCATAATGCTGCATTTCAATGAATGGAAATTTCAGCTCGGGGCCGGCGGCGCATTCAACCGTTTGATCAGTGGCCGTGTTATAGATGTTACCGGTGCCGACGTAAGCGACCTGCAGAACCTTCGCGAAAACCAATTCAGTGCTTTAGTGGAGTGCAAGGTTTTTTTGAAAGAAAATTCGGGCTTTGGCCTGCGTTGGTACAAAAATCTTTTCAATATCAAGTCGGACAGGGCTTCAGGTGCCTGGATCGGACGTACCATTAACCTACACGCCTTCATGCGGCTTTAAGTACTTCTATATGCAGGCTACTCCGATTGCTGTCATTGATGTCGGCACCAACACCTTTCATCTCCTCATCGCAAAAATACTTCCGGAGGGGGGGTTCGAGGAGGTCCTGAGGGAAAGACGATTTATCAAGCTCGCCCAGGATGGTATTCACCACATAGGCCCTGCCCCGTATCAGCGTGCCCTCGATACGATGCGCGATTTCAGGCAAATGATTGACGCGCACGAAGTAAAATCGGTGCGTGCTTTCGGCACGGCAGCCCTGCGTACGGCGGGTAACAGTGCGGAGCTGCGCCACGACATCCTGCAACAAACCGACATAGCGATCCAGCTGATCAGTGGGGAAGAAGAAGCCGCATATATCCTTAAAGGCGTACGCATTGCCCTTCCTTTCGGGGATGAGCCCCGCCTCATCATGGATATCGGAGGAGGGAGTGTGGAGTTTCTCATTGCCAATCACAGCGAAGTATTCTGGATGCACAGTTTTCCGATTGGCGTAGCGGTGTTGTACCGAAATTTTCACCGCAGCGAGCCGATTTCCCACACCGAGGCTACTGACCTGAAAGCATACCTGGACGAGCAACTCGCTCCTTTGCGGGCAGCACTGGCTCAATTTCCGGTAACGGATCTCGTCGGCGTTGCCGGGACTTTCGATGTTCTGGAAAACCTTCTGGATAGCCAGCCGCTCTCCCCCAAGTCCAGCAGGTTATCTTTAGACCGTTTCCCCGAACTATTGGAGGCCATCCTTTCGGCACCCATCGAACGGCGTCTGCACATGGAGGGTATTCCCAGGTACAGGGCCGATATGATTGTCGTAGCAATGCTCCTGATCCGGTTTGTGCTAAATCTCCATCCTTTTGGAGACCTCCTGGTATCGCGGTTTGACCTTAAAGAAGGGATACTTGCGGAAATGTTATGAACATTTGCTCCTTTGGCGGCGAATGTCGCCAAAGGACTTGTGAGACAGCCTCTTTCAAAAATTTTGCTGCCTCCGGCCTTTTTACACAACCCCTAAAATGCCGTGGGCTTTTCAATGCCCCCTGATGGAATCATTCCTCGCTATCTTTTCCCATCGCATTTTCTTCGTGGAGTCGGTTGAATAGCTGTTGAAGCCGGGCCATTTCGTCGAGCGTATCATCGAGGTAGAAATCAATTTCCGGGACCCTACGCACCTGCCGACGCAATCGGCTGGCCAGTAGTTGACGCAATCGCGTTTTTTCTGCCTCCATTTCCAGGATTACCGCCTGTTTGTTTTCTGTGTTATAGACGCTCAGATATATTTTTGCCAGCGACAGGTCTGGCGACATTTTCACCGAGGTGACTGTCACCAGCGGGGTAGATCCATAGATATAGCCCCCTTCTTCCTGTAGGGCAAGGCTGAAATGCCGCTTCACCAGCTCCCCGATTTGTCTTTGCTTTATCGTTTCCATGATTTTACTTTATCGCCAAATATATTTTTTAGTACCCGCACTGGTGAATCTATCCCGATATCCAAGGCCGGAAGGAGGTATAACAGACTTGTTGCAATCGGATCAGCGCGGGATAAAAATGTTTATTCTTTTCCAAACCGCCGGAACGGAGGCTGTCTGAGGTTGTAAATCTTTGTCATCTTTGGCATCAAAATAAAATTTTAAATAATGCTATTTTTATTAATTTTATTTTAAAATTTAATCAAAAACAGCATTATTTAAAAATATTATTTGGAAATGCCAGCTTTGCTGCTACTCCGCACAATATTTGGAGTCAGGTGCAGCGAGCGTACGATCACACCGCCCCTTAGTACATCGAGTCTATGGCGGGGGTACAGTCCTTAAATCTTTTCTGCCGCAACGGCAGGTGCTTCCGGTCCTTCATCGTCAAAATTGACTTCGTTTTCCCAACCTCCGACAATCGCTGTTGCGAGGCAGTTACCCAGCGTATTGGTTGCCGTCCTGCCCATATCCATTAGTGCGTCAATACCGAGGATTGCCGCGATGGGCCATTCGGGGAGGCCAAATGAAGCTGCTGTCCCGAGCAGGATGACGAGCGATGCCCTGGAGACCCCTGCGATACCTTTGGTCGTGAGCATGAGCGTAACCAGTATGGCGATCTGCTCGCCGATGCTCAGGTCAATATTTGCTGCCTGGGCGACAAAAATTGCTGCCAGGGAGAGATAAAGGGTCGAACCATCCAGATTAAAGCTTAGTCCGGTAGGCAGCACAAAGGAAACGACTTTTCGGGAAACCCCATACTTCTCCATATTTTCCAGTGCTTTGGGAAGTGCCGCTTCCGAGCTGGTTGTCGCAAACGCGATTGTCACGGGTTCGCTGGCGTATTTCCAGAATCTGCGCAGCGGAACTTTAAATATCAGTGCAGCGGGCAATAAAACCAGCAGGATAAATACGATCAGTGCGATATAGAGCGTTACCAGCAGCATTGCCAGGTTGGAGAATACCCCTAACCCCATCTTGGCAACGGTGTAGGCGATTGCCCCACCGACCCCGAAAGGGGCAGTGTACATGACCAGATTTGTAAATTTGAACATGATTTCCGACAAGCTCTCTGCAAATACCAGGAACGGCCGACGGCGGTCGTAAGGTACTTTCATCATGGCGAATGCAAAAATGAGGCAGAATACCACGATCTGAAGGATTTCCCCTTCTGCGATCGAGCGGATGAAATTCTCCGGGAAAGTGTGTAAAACAATCTCCGGGCCGGTCATCGGCTTGCGGACTTCCGGCAGCTCTCCACCTAAATCCAGTTGTGGGATCCCGACACCAGCCTGAGAAACATTAATGGCCACCAGGCCAATCAAAAGGGCGATCGTGGTCACAATTTCAAAATAAATCAGTGCTTTTAAGCCCATCCTGCCGACTTGCTTCATATCCGCATGGCCTGCGATACCCACCACCAGGGTACCGAAGAGCAGAGGTGCGATAATCGTTTTGATCAAGCGGATAAAAATCTTGCTCAGGACGTTATACCACTCTGCAAACTGTGGAAAATCAAACCCCAGCTCTGCTCCGAGGATCAGGGCAAAGAGAATCCATACGGTCAGGCTCTTCCGTTGATAGGTCAGATACCCTAATGCCAGGATTGCTGCCCAGCGGCCTGCCGAAGCGACGGCTTCGGGCACCCCACCAGGGCCGTAAGCCAACCAATTAAGTACCGCTGCCCCCGTAATCAATATCCCGACCCAGGCATATTTCAACAAGCCTGACAATATTCCGCCACCTGAACGGACAATCGAAGCATTTCCCATAACCCTGTTTTTATGATTTCACTTATACAGGGGCGTAATTTAATGAGATTTCCCGCTTTCCTGAAATATTATTTTGTATCAATTTTATAAGTTGCATCACTTACAGCCCTTCCCCAAACCAGCATATACGTTCCTTTAAGCCGATAATGGAGCTGGAAATCCATCGCCAACGCTTCCTTTTCCAGATGTCCCACAAAACTTCCGCCATTACCGGAATAAGTGAACGGGGGAATACGGATATGGGCACGGAAATCCAGGGCTTTTTTGCCGTATGCCTTATAAATGGCCTCTTTCGCACCCCAGAATATATGCAAATGCTCAATCGGATGGGTATGATCCAGAGATTGCCACTCTGTATCGCTAAGAAATTTATGCGCAATCCGCCCGATCTTATCTACCAGGCGCTGGATATCTACACCTATATGCCCCGGCGCGAGTAAAGCGGCTGCAAAACCATAGGAATGGCTGATAGAGACACTGTAAAACGACCCTGGAAGAAAGGGTTTCCCAAAAGAATCTTTTTCGAGCGGAATGCGCTCTTTTAGCCCGCTCAGATCGTGGACCAGCGCACGGGCACAAAGGTATTCCAGTCGTTTCGGTCCTTTCAGGGTAGAGAGTTGTACCTCCTCGGCGGGCGAGAGGCCCAATTGGGCAAGTAGCATTTCTTCCGTTTCTTCTATTGCCCAAAGGCCGAGCCGGCCATCCGGAAGCAGGGAGATCTGTTCGACGAGTGCCAAAGGACTTGATTTTTGTTCAGGTGGCTAAAGCACATTTCCGATACGCTGTTGCCCTCGGTTTGAAAACAATAGTGCGTCAGAAAGTTTTCAACCGGCACAAAATATTATTTTTCCGGTTCAGTTGGAAAGCAGAAGGTGCTTTTACCGATAAAATAAAGGCTTCTACTGCTCCTTCTATGCTAAAGAAAAGAATTCCGGGGACGGCCCCTGTTTGGATACCCTGAGTAAGGATAGCTGCAAAACGTTAAAGTCGCCACATAAAACAGTGGTCTAATCGTGCATGGCCTCCTGATCGTCCAACTGTATGAAGAAAATTGCATACATCACAACGAACGATGGGCAGAATGATCGAAACAAGCATGTTGGACAACTGTCGGTAGGGAAGGAATGTTATTTTCAGAGCCGCGTTTTCAACGATTTTACTTCGCAAAATCGTTGAAAACGCGGCTCTGAAAAAATATTGTGGGGTGGTGTAAAAAGTATTGCGCATTGCGCCGCCCACGGCGGCGAAATATTTTATCCGGCTTGTTGTAAATCATCCAATTAATTTGATCGTATTGTATGACGATGAACTTATTCCTTGGCACTCTTTTCATGGCGGTTGCTGCGGCTTTTCCCCTCCACCCGATTCACCTGAGCGTGACGGAATTTTTTCAGGAAAAAGGAGATGAATCTGTGGGCATGTCGGTCACTCTGTTTATGGATGATTTTGCCGAAGCGATCAATTACCGGGCGCACGAAAAGCAGGTTCAGCAAGGGAAGCTGAAGCCGGAAACACTCATGGAGCGCTATTTGAAGGAAAAATTATCTATCCAGGTCAATGGGAAAGCGATAGAATTTTATTTGGAACGCACGGAGACCAACATGGACGCCGTCACCTGTTATTTCCGCCTGAAGCCACAGGTATCAGAAGTAAATAGTATAAAAATCGAAAGCCATATTTTCCTCGAGCTTTTCGATGACCAGCGGAATATGGTACAGATACAGCTTCCCGGAAAAAAGACCGGGATGATTGCACTCGACCGGAAAAAAGTATCAGGATCCGCTGACTTGTGAAGCAGTAGCCTCATTGCTGCCCGCCTGAACAATCAGATCGAAATAGATCTGGATTTCATCGCGCACCTTCACAGCCCCCATCATAGCGGTAGGCGGTTGGATACCGAAGTCGGTCATTTTCAATACCTGCATACTGCGAAACTGGAAGCGCCCGGCCGCAAGGCTGCGGGCATTCACTTTAAGGGGTACTTTTTTTGCCACTCCGGCGATCGTAATTACCGTTTCGGCGTCCAATTCTACCCATTGGGAGCAGTCATCAATCGTCACGCCTGTGGGGAAAACGGCTTTTTTCAGTTCGATGGAAATATTGGGATGGGCTTTTGCCTGTAGGGTTTCATACATATCCTTGTTCATCAATTTATTGCCACAATCCAGGGAGGTTGTACGCAGATGGAGGACAGTATGGGAAAAAGTGATATTGGAGCGATTGGCAGAAGTGGTAGCATAGAATGCCTGGGGCTGGAATTTCTGACCGCAGGCACAGTTGAACTTGTTGATATTGGTCGTACCGTTGAGTGAAAGTTTACTTTGCTCCTGGATGTGGAAGTCCGTAGTATTAAAGTAAAACCTATCGGGGGAAGCAAAACTGTACAGCACCAGTGCAGTTCCACTTATCATCACCAGGGCTACTAAGAAAGCACTTTTGCGCATCGCAGTCGGGTTTTGAAATCGGACATTAAAACAACTGATTTCGATTCGGGAAAGTTCCTTGTGCAAATTACCCAGGAGCTGAACAGGAGAAGGTGTGTAAAAGGCTTTTGCCGCCTTCGGCAGCGCGCCAGCGGTCTTTGGCGGCAAAAGCCTTTTACACAACTCGATTTAAAGCGTTACACCGCCTCTTTTAAAAATATTCTTTGGCGGCCTGCGCCGCCAAAGTACTTATTCAGAATCCGATGACCGCCTCTACCATAAATCCGTTAAATTTACCGGCGTTGCGGATATCGTTGGTCGGAAAGTCGAGGTATTCCTGATTTACATATTCCACTTTCAGGAGCAGGTTTTTCGTCGGAAACCATCCTGTCGCGAAGGCGAGGCGGTTGATGGTCACGTCCTGGGCATAGGTGATCGTGGCCGTATTCGACGGACGTCCGGTTGCCGTATTGTAGCGGAGGCCTAAATAAGCCTGTTCATTAGGCAGGAACCTGAAGATACCTTCTATCGCGAGTTGGTTCCAGGAGCGATTAGCGGTTTCGGTGTAGAGCCTTCCGGACATGGTCTCGTAGGTGCCAAATAATTCCAGTCCTTTGTATTTGAGGAAGGGGTTGACCATTACTGTCGTGATGCGATTGGTCATGCCGGGGTTAAAACGGCCGGAGGTAAAGTTGGCGGAATAGGTACCTGACAAAGGTTCCATGACCATGAAGTAGTGCGAGCCGGTGCGGTCACCTGCGTAGAGCGTATTCCTGGCAATACTCGGGTTGGTGTACAAGGAGGCGGATAAGCGGAAGCGTAGGTCGCCGAAGGTATTGTCGTAAGCGGCTTTGGCTACGATTGAGGGATTGCGCTTGATTTCTTCCTTGTTAGCACCCACCAGGCCACCTGCCGGATTTTCGATGTTGCCGTTGATCAGACCGGAAGTCATCCCCAGCATACCCATGAACCCCTGTGCCGGGAAAACATAGACCTCGCCGCCGATTTCTGTAGTAAATGCATCGAGGATATAGTTTTCGGCAAATGGGTTGAAGATGGCGTTGCCACCGTCTGTACGGCGGAACTGCTGGTCGCCGAAGTTAGGCTGGAAGTGGCCGATCTTTACGCGGAAGTAATCCGTAAACCACTGCGGGCTGCCAAACATCGGGAGCTTGTCAATCTGGATATAGCCACCTTTTACCCAGAATTCGTTGTGGTGGCGGGAAGACATGTAGTTTTCCAGGCTTACCCGGATACCGTCCTCGATCTGGAAGTCGAAATTGAGGTTGGCCATAGCGAGGTTAAAGCCGGAAAGTGTGGCAGATTTAGGATCTTCCGCTTTGTTGACACCCCAGAGGGTATTCGTGTTGCCGGGGTTGTTTTCGTGGGTCAGGCTTTGATAATCCTGGGTGAAAGAGCCGCCGATGCGCACGGAAAGTCCTTCATACTGTGGTTGTTCCCCACCTTTTGCAGGTTCAAAAGTGTTGATTCCGTTTTTATCCCATGGACGGAAATACTGAATACCAGGTTGCTGCCCAAAGAGATTAAAACTTGCTAAAATCAAGATGAGCGAGAGAATTCTTTTTGTCGTTTTCATCAGAAAGAGGTTTTGATGAGGTGAAAATTTGATGATATCATACTCAGGACCTTACAGCACCGCAGGTGCCATGGTCAATTCGAATGCGATGGTAACTTCCGGGCCGACTTTGATCATGCCCCCTAATGCCTTGGGCGGCTCCATGCCAAAGTCCAACATATTGATTTTCTTACTGCCTTTGAACGAAACCTGCCCGGTGGAGGCCACTGAGGCGGTCACGCTCATGCTTACCGGTTTTCTGACCCCTGCAATCGTCAGATTGCCTTTTGCCTTCACGGTATAACTGCCGCCGGAGGGGGTAATACTCTCGATCTCTGATAGCTGGAAGGAGATATTTGGGTTGGCATCTGCTTTTAAGGCCTCATACGTCTTATTGTCCATGATTTTGCCTTTGGTGCTCACGATGCTTTTGGCAGGCACAGTGACTTGCAGGGATTGCAGTTTTTCGAGGTTGCTACCCGTTACAGTCATCTTCCCATCAGCTGTCAGTTTGGTGACATCGGATTCCCAGTCGTGTGCGGAGGAGGTCCCGGAGACGGACATTTTAAACGTCTTTACCGAAAAGGTATTTTGGGCGCTGAGCGACCCCAGGAGGAGTACCATTGCGGTGGTAAAAATTGCTGCTGCTTTCATAATTCCTGTTTTTGTTAGCTCAAAATTAGGACTGGCAGCAGCTACCGGATATGACTTACATCAATGGCCTAAATGATTTTCATCAAAGGATGCGGGAAGTGAGAATATTCTTTGGCGGCTGGCGCCGCCAAAGAATATTCTTTTTATATCGCCATTTTGACCGATTTTGCTTCGCAAAATCGGTCAAAATGGCGATATAAAAAATTTTATTTCGCCGCCGTAGGCGGCAAAATACCAAAATACTTTTTACACAACCTCCATCGCGTTATTCTTCGACTTCGATACCGCTACCCTGGGCGGAGACATAATAAGCACCTTTTACCACAATTTTTGGATTTGGGGGGATCTGTTCGAGTGGCGTCACCGAGATGAAGCCGTTATCAGCGGCGCCGGTTTTGACTGCGACCTTATGAAAGAGAAATCCTTCTTTGGTTTCTTTTTGGAGGATAAAGATAAACTCCCCTTCATTTTCGCGTACCACGGCCTCCTGCGGCAGGACGGAGGATTCGGTTCCACTTACTGGAGCGACGCGTGCTTCCATGTAGGCACCTGTTGGAAAGTTATCCGATGGGCGGTCGAATTTTGCGAAGGCCCTCAGGGCTTTTCGCGTTTTATCCATAGCGCCATCCAGGGAGAGGATTGTGGCGGGGAAAGTGCGTGCGGGATCAGATGGGAAGTGGAGTAAGGCTTTTGCCCCGGGCCGGATTCGAGAGATATCCTTTTCAAAGATATAGATTACGGGCTGTATTTTTGAATAATCCGCGATTTCGCAAACCGGGTTTCCTGCACCGAGGGTGCTACCTACTGCGGCATTAATCCGGGTTACCGTACCGCTGACCGGTGCGCGGAGCAGGATTTTTGTCTGCACCTGGCTGGGGGTCAACTTTTCCGGGTCAATCTGAAATTGCCTGAGTTTAACCGCAAGCAGGGCGAGGGAAGTTTGTGCCTCCCGAAGTTCCGCATCTGCCCGCTGAAGGTTCTTGGCAGCGGTGGCATTTTCGTTGCTAAGCGATTGGTAGCGGTCGAATTCTGCTTTCAGGAAGGCGATTTTATCCTTGCGTTCGAGATAATCCTGTTGTAGGTCGAGCAAACCGGGTTTGTCGAGGATTGCCACGACCTCGCCTTTTCGGACGGATTGGTTGAGGCGCACGCGCAGCTCGGCGACGATACCGTCGGTGAGGGTACTGGCAGTACCGGTATGTTCATTTCCCAGGACGATTTCTGCCGTGGCGGGCAGAAATTCTTCTATGATCTGTTTGGTGAAAGTGCCGGTTGCGATTTCCGACTGTGCATATTGTTCGGCGGTTAGGACGATCATCTGGTGCATTCCGGCACTTACCGATGTTGTTTCTTCCTTTCCGGAGCCGGTGGATTTTGTTTCGCAGCCTGTGCCTGCATAGTACAGGACACAAAGCATAAGCAGGATGAAATTACTTCTCATGATTGTTCATTTATTTTCCTGTCAGGGCCCTCAATTCGATGATAGTCATATTGAGGCCGAAGAGGTTTTCCAAATAATTTAATTCGATTGAGGTCGCTTGTTCAGCTATCTGTGCGAGTTCCACGAAGCCTATTTCGCCGTTGAGGTAATTGAGGGACGCCGATCTGAGCAGCTCGGCGGCGAGCGATTTACCTTTTTCTTCGTAATAGCGGATTTGGATATCAAATTTTTCCTGTTCGTGTAAAAGGTGGGCCAGTTCGTTGCGTTGGCGGAGCAACTCTGCCGAATAGCCGGCACCTGCCGCCTGGATATTGACACCGGCGGCTTCTTCGGTGGCACGAAGGGTTTTGAGGCCGATCGGCAAGCGCAGGGATATTTGCCAGCCGGGCAACACAAGGCCATTGGGCATATATTGTACGGATAATCCCCCGGCAAAGGTTGGGGCGCTCTTTGCCTGAATAATACCTTTCTGGGCTTCTGCAACGGCAACATTAGCCAGGTTATAGCGGGAGAGTGCTGAATTTTCGACCAGCGCGGTATCTTCAATTGTAAAGTTGAGGCGTTTAAAGGGTTGTAATACGGGCTCAACGCCTTCCTGGAGGCCGAGTACCTGGCGCAGTACCACGCGATCAAATTCGATCTCGTGCCCAGTGGTTTCCAGAGCCATCCGCATTCTGGCCGCTTTATCCTCCAGGACGAGTTTCTCCGGAAGTGCGGCATCACCTGCGGCGTAGCGTTCGTCTGCAATGCGCGAGACGGTTCGATAAAGGCTGTCAAGGCTACGGTAGATTAAAGCTTCCTGTTGGATGAACCCCAGATGCAGGTATAACTCGCGCACTGACTTATCGAGCTGTTGCCGGGTGAGGGATTCACCTGCTTCTGCCAGGATGCGCTGACGCTCATAATAGGCGCGATGAGCTTCGCTCATCTTCCGGCCCGGGAAAGCCTGGCTGAACCCCAGCGCAGTGGTGCCAAACATCCCATAGTCCGGGTCTGCCGCTATATTATGAAAGATTTCTGCCGGCTCCCATTGCCGGGCGCTTCCCTGGAGCAACACCTGCTCGCGTACTTTTAGTGCTGCGGCCTTCATGGAAGGATGGTTTTGCAATGCCAGTCGGACTGCCTCCTCTTCGGTGAGCCGTATCTGTGCGCCGGTCTGGTACGGGCCCATCGCAATCAGGCAGGCGATCAAGGCTAACCAGCGATAAGTGGTTTTTCTCATTGTTGTTCTTTTTTGTTGAACACTAAGGCGTATAACGCTGGCAGGAATACCAGCGTAAGCAAAGTGGAAGTGACCAGTCCGCCGATCACCACCGTTGCGAGTGGCCGCTGGACTTCTGCACCTGCCCCATGGGATAAGGCCATTGGCAGAAAGCCGAGGGAAGCAACTGCTGCGGTCATCAATACTGGCCGGAGGCGGGTCATGGCTCCTTCCACGATGCGCTCGTGAATGTTGCTCACGCCTTGTTTTTCCAGTTGGTTTAAATAGGCAATCAGGACGATTCCGTTAAGTACAGCAATGCCGAAGAGGGCGATGAACCCCACCCCTGCGGAAATGGAAAAAGGCATATCCCGAAGCAACAGCGCAAATATCCCACCGACAGCGGCCAGAGGAATTGCGGTGAAGATTAACAAGCTCTCTTTCAATTTGTTAAAAGTAAAGTAGAGCAAGACGAGAATAAGTAGCAAGGCCACAGGGACGGCCACTGACAGACGAGCCTTTGCCGCCTGCAAGTTTTCAAATTGTCCGCCGTAAGCAACGGTATAACCCACTGGCAGGCGCAATTGCCGTTCGATAGCCGCTTCGATATCCGATATGGTGCTTTCGATATCCCGCCCACGGACGTTGGCGCTTACGACGATACGCCGTTGACCATTGTCCCTGCTGATCTGTGCGGCCCCTGGTTTAATCTGTACATCTGCTACTTCGGAGAGCGGTATCAGTGCGCCGTCGGCGGTACTGAGGGGCAAATCGCGCACATTGGAAATATCGGATCGAAATGCAGGGTCAAAGCGTACTACCAGGTCGAAACGGCGTTCGTTCTCGAAAATTACGCTTGCAGCAGCGCCTGCAAAAGCCGCCCGGATGGTTTCGTTGACGTCTTTGACATGAAGTCCGTACCGGGCAATCCTGGCATAGTCAAACCGCACGACAATCTGGGGTAGGCCTTCAATTTGTTCGGTCTTCACATCCACCACCCCGTCTATCCGGTCAATCAGTCTTTCCACCCGGTGCCCGATGCGGGCGAGGGAGTCGAGGTTTTCGCCGAATATCTTCACTGCAATATCCGAGCGCACCCCGGTCATCATTTCATCAAAACGCATTTTGATGGGCTGGGTGAATTCAAAAGCCATACCAGGCACCTGATGGACTTTTTCTTCGATCATCGCCACCAGCTCCTCCTTGGTTTCTGCTCTTGTCCAGTTCGATTTATCGCGCAGTAGGATGATGTTGTCAGCAGTCTCGATTGCCATGGGGTCTGTGGGAATCTCCGCCGAACCGATCTTGGAAATGACCTGCTCCACCTCATCCGGAAAATTTTCCAGGATGACCTTTTGCACCATACGATGGCTCTCCAGCGTCTGGGTCAGCGAGGTACCGGGCCGGAGGAAGCCGTGCATCATGATATCCCCTTCGTCAAGTGTGGGGATAAACTCCCCGCCCATACGCAGAAAAAGACCGATACTCAGGACAAATACCAGCAGGGTGGAAATAATGATAAATTTTGGCCATTTTAATACAACGGCAAGCGTTGGCGCATACAGTTTTTTGATGCCGTCCATCAGGCGGTCGGCAAAGGTATGCCCGGTCCTGATTTTTCTAGAAAGGAAAATCGCCGAAACAGCGGGCACATAGGTAAGCGAAAGGATCAGGGCCCCGAGCAGGGCAAAAGAAACCGTTTGCGCCATTGGTTTGAACATCTTACCCTCGATCCCCGAAAGGGAGAGGATGGGCAGATAAACGATGAGGATGATTATAGTGCCAAAAACGGAAGAACGCATCACGCGTCCGGATGCCTCGGCGACGAGGACGTCCATTTCTGCCCGCCCGAAATGCGTAGCCGTATCCCCCGCCTCTATCCGTCGGAGCGCCTTAACCCCCAGAAAGTGGAGCGTTGCTTCTACGATAATCACTGCACCATCCACAATCAGCCCGAAGTCTATGGCACCGAGGGACATGAGGTTAGCGCTCACGCCGAAAAGGCGCATCATACAAACTGCAAAGAGCATGGACAGTGGAATGACGGAGGCAATGATCAAGCCTGCGCGGAAGTTGCCCAGTAAGAGGACCAGTACAAAAATGACGATAAGTGCCCCTTCTGTGAGGTTGGTGCGCACGGTCTTTATGGTCCTGTTGACGAGGTTTTCGCGATCCAGGAAAGTACTGATGGTCAGTCCTTCCGGGAGCGATTTCCTGACCATCTCAAGCCGTTCCTTCACCCGTCCGATGACCTGGGCTGCGTTTTCCCCTTTCAGCATCATTACGATACCTACAACGATCTCCCCTTCGCCATTGTGACTGACCGCCCCGTACCGAAGGGCATGACCGAGACGCACTTCACCGATATCCCCCACTTTTACTGGTATGCCCGAGTCGTTGCGCACTACGATATTCCGGATATCGTCCAGGGATTTTACAAGTCCTTCGCTTCGTATAAAATAGGCATTGCTGGTATGTTCGATGTATGCGCCCCCAGTATTTTCGTTGGCGTTTTCCAGTGCCGAAAAAACTTCCTGGATACCGATACCAAAGCTGCGCAGGCGTTCCGGCGAGAGGGCGACCTCGTATTGTTTGAGCATCCCCCCAAAGCTGTTGATTTCCACAACTCCCGGTATCCCTGCAAGCTGGCGTTTGACGATCCAATCCTGTATGGTGCGCAGCTCTGCAGCGCTGTAGCGGTTCTCATAACCGGGCATCGGTTCTATGCGGTAATGGAGTATTTCTCCAAGTCCAGTAGAGATTGGGGCCATTTCGGGGGTGCCAAAACCCCTGGGGATCATCTCCTCGGCCACTTTAAGTTTTTCGGAGATGAGCTGCCTTGCCAGGAAAGAATTGATTTGCTCATCGAAGACTACGGTTACGACACTGAGGCCGAAGCGCGAGATCGAACGTAGTTCGACCACGCCGGGGATTGTGCGCACTGCATATTCTATTGGTGCGGTCACAAACTGCTCCACTTCCTGGGTCGCGAGTGTCGGACTTACCGTGAGCACCTGCACCTGATTGTTGGTAATATCCGGTATCGCATCTATCGGAAGCTGTAGAAACGACAATACCCCCGCAAAAATCAGTGCGGCCGTTAACGCTGCTACGAGCAGTTTTTGCTGTATTGAAAGCCGTATAATGGTATTTAACATACATATATTGTTTTGGAATCCCTGTCGCTGCGCCGGACAAAAATATTTTGGATAAGGCCGTCTCCTAAATCCGGGAAGGGTGAAAACAGCCGCTGGCTTTTCATCTTCCAGCTTGTGCTGCCAAATAATATTATTTTCGAGTGGTATTGTAATTGATTTTGCTTTGAAAATTCAATAAGAATACCGCTCATTTAAAATATTATTTTGCTGGCGGAGGCGGAGTCTTTTCACACAACCTTATGGAGGAAAAGGGAGGACTATACCTGGCGGGGCGGCTGCCAGATGCCGGAAGAAAGGTTAGAAGAGTGCAGCTGTTTGTCTGCGGGGACGAGCGCGCGGTGCATATTGACTGGCATACGAAGGGAGAAGGCAAGTGCTGCGGGCAGGGCGGAGAAATTACACCCACAGGCCATGAAGTGTGCATGGTCTGCACCAGATTTGCCCGGCAATTTGGAATGGTTGTGCGCACTTTCATGCGCCTGATATTTTTCCCCGTAATGCAATTGGATGAAATCCAGAAAAGAGAGTTCAGAAGATCCGGATCTGTGCTCGAAGAAATGCTCGACCAACCAGGGCAGTTTGCAGAGTTCTGCCCTGAACGACGCCGGCAGGAAGGCGGCGCAGCAATAAATCAACAAAAGCGCTATGCCTGTTTTATGCATCATTTCACAAAAATACAAAAAACAACAAAATCCGATTAGTTGGGAAAAATATTTAACTTGGCTGCAGAAAAACACCAAATTGTTCATCAACAATTACAACCCGTATGAATTTCTCCACTTTTGACTTATTGATTTTTATTGGCTATTGCTGCCTTATTATCGGTGTCGGCATCTGGGTGTCCCGGGAGAAAGCGGGGCATGAAAAGGACTCCAAGGATTATTTTCTTGCCAGCAAATCGCTGCCGTGGTGGGCGATTGGCGCGTCCCTTATCGCATCGAACATATCTGCGGAACAATTCATCGGCATGTCCGGATCTGGTTTTGCAATGGGACTCGCGATTGCGTCTTATGAGTGGATGGCCGCAGCAACGCTCCTCGTCGTTGGCTTTTTTTTCCTGCCCATCTTTTTAAAAAAGGGGATTTATACCATGCCCGGCTTTCTGGAAAGCCGTTATGACGCCAGGGTACGCACAGTGACCGCTGTTTTCTGGCTGTTTTTATATGTGTTCGTCAACCTCACTTCTGTTTTGTATCTGGGGGCGTTGAGCATCGAGACGATTATGGGGATTCCTTTCGTGTATGCGGTCATTGGACTAGCTGCGTTTTCCATGTTGTATTCCATTTATGGCGGGCTCAAGGCAGTGGCCTGGACGGATGTGATCCAGGTAGTTTTTCTGCTGCTTGGAGGTTTAGCAACCACCTATCTCGCACTTGGCCTGGTAGGCAACGGCGATGCATTGGAGGGTTTTGCCTTATTGCGCCGCGAGGCACCGGGGCATTTTCACATGATCTTCAAGGAAGGGCAAATGATGATTCCGGACGGAAAAGGAGGGGTCAGGGACGCCTATCTCGATCTCCCAGGTCTCAGCGTACTTATTGGGGGGATGTGGATTGCAAACCTCAACTACTGGGGCTGCAATCAGTATATCACGCAGCGCGCACTGGCCGCCAAGAGCCAGGACCAGGCCCAACTGGGAATTATTTTCGCGGGGTTCCTGAAGCTACTGATGCCCCTGGTGGTCGTTATCCCCGGAATTGCAGCGTTTGTATTGGTACAACGCGAAGCGGGCGCCGGGCAATTTACCACTGATATGACCGACGCCGCTACCCAGCTCATAAAATCGGACAAAGCCTATCCCGCGCTGCTGCACCTGCTTCCTTCCGGGCTGAAAGGCCTTGCTTTTGCGGCGCTTACGGCTGCGATCGTATCGTCGTTGTCGTCTATGGCCAATAGCACCGCTACCATTTTTACGATGGATATTTACAAAAACTATTTCAGCCGTGACGCTTCTGAGAAGCAATTGGTGCGCGTTGGGCGGATAGTCGCTATAGGGTCATTCGCGATAGCCATGCTGATCGCACCGGCCCTGGGCGTCCTCGACCAGGCTTTCCAGTTTATCCAGGAATATACAGGTTTTGTATCGCCTGGCGTAGTCGCCATCTTCCTTGTCGGCATATTCTGGAAGCGGGCTACGGGCAACGCCGCACTTTGGGCGGCAATTCTAACCATACCGCTCTCGGCAGCCTTCAAATTTATCACCCCCAATTTGCCTTTTATTGACCGTATGGGGTTAATTTTCCTCATCCTGGTGGCCCTTATGGTATTAATCAGTCTGCTGGACCCCAAAAGCAAGGACAATCCCAAAGGAATCCATCTGGATGCGGAGTTGTTCTCTAGCAGCAATAAATTCAAAATCGGTGCCCTGGCCATTACGCTTATACTCGGTGTCCTCTATACAATGTTTTGGTAGTTGACGATAAAGATTCGTTTCTTTTAATGGTATTCGACAGACTTGTCGCAAGCAGGAATATCGGAGCGTCAAACTTTAATTTGAACATCATGAATAAAGTTATTAAAACCGGACTGTTGATTCTTGGCGGGGCTTTGCTGGTCCTGCAGTTTTTTCAAATAGACAAGACGAATCCACCGTTGGAGGATGCACAGGATTATCTGGCTGTGGCTACGCCCCCTGCCGGCGTGACTTCCCTGCTGCAAGCCGCGTGCTACGATTGCCACTCGCATGTTACCCGGTACCCCTGGTACACCAATATCCAACCAGTGGCATGGTGGATTAAAGATCACATCGAAGAAGGTCGTCAGCACCTCAACTTTTCGGTTTGGGCTACTTATCCCCCTAAAAAAGCCGCACATAAGCTGGAAGAGTGTTTCGAGATGGTCGAATCAAAGGAAATGCCAATGAAATCCTACACCTGGATGCACGGAAATGCCCGCCTGACCACAGAGGAACGCAGTGCGCTGGCCGTATGGTTCCGGGAAGAATACCGGAGATATGAACAGAAAGAGGGGGAGGCTACAGGTAAAAACGAAGTGGAGAAAGAAGAACGGGAAGAAGGCGCATCGGAATCAACTGAAGAGTGACCTTGCCATGGAAGAGACCATCCTCCACGCCCATCATACCCTCATAGACCGGTTCCGGAAATACCTGGGAGAGTTTGTCTATGGTGGCATTGACGGGAGCGTCACGACTTTCGCTGTAGTGGCCGGTGCAGTCGGTGCCGGCCTCGACAGCGCGGTCATCATTATATTAGGTTTTGCAAATCTCCTTGCAGACGGTTTTTCCATGTCGGTAGGCGCTTATCTTTCTCAGAAATCGGAAAAAGACAATTTCCACCGGCATGAACGCATCGAATACTGGGAAGTGGATAACCTTCCCGATCTCGAGCGGGAAGAAGTGCGGAAAATTTATGCAGCCAAGGGCTTTGAAGGCGAGCTCCTCGAACAGGTCGTCAAGGTTATTTGCGCCGACCGCGACCGCTGGGTGGATACGATGATGAAAGAAGAGCTGGGCATGATGAAGGAAGAGCGTTCTCCCTTCAAGATTGGCCTGGTCACCTTCATGGCATTTCTGGTAGTGGGTTTAGTCCCCCTAATCGTATATGTCTGGGATTTTGTTGCTGGATATCCCGGCAATCTTTTCCTCAGTGCATCGGTATTGACTGCCTTTGCTTTTGTCATCATCGGTTTCCTAAAATCCTTTGTCACAGAAACCTCTTACTGGAGAGCGGTTGTGGAAACCCTCGCGCTGGGTGTTACAGCAGCAGCAGTTTCTTACCTTGTAGGTGATTTTCTCGAATCCATCGTACGCAATGCCTCCTGAGTTATGTTTGAAAAACTTATTCCATACGAAACGGCCTACTTGATCCTGGACGCCTATATCCAGTACCATCACAATTTCAAACGGGTTACTAAAAGGGCGAAGATCCGGTTTGAAAACTGCGATTGGCAGGGTATGCAAAACGATTCCCGCGAGCGTTCGACCCTTTACAGGAATGCGGTTGGCGAAGCTACACAACATATCAGGGCATTCCTGGGGGATAATGCCCAGGATCGCAATTTCTGGCGCGAGATCAAGGATATGTATCTGGGCGAAATTTTTAATTTCAACACCCGCAATATCGCCGAGACGTTCTATAATTCGGTATTCCGACATGCGCATAAAGGATTGAGCGCGGATGCGGGGCTGATGTTTGTCAACGCAACGGGCAGCTACCGAGAGTTCCGCTCCGCAATACCGATTTACAACACCTTTTTCCTGACAAACCCCATCGAGTACTCCCTGCACCAGATTTTTTCCTGCTATGTATTTGATGCCGCTTTCGAAAATATACACCGCGACATCGGATATATTGCGGAAACCATCAGGCAGCGGCTCGACATCCATCGCATCAGCTTGCGGAATGCCCGGATTGATATGCTCAAATCCGTGTTCTACCGAAATAAATCTGCCCATCTCGTCGGGCGCCTCTTTCTTGACGATCAGTATTTCCCGCTCGTCATCCCCCTGCTCCACGAAGATCAGGGCATCTATGCGGACACTGTACTCCTTTCGGTGAACGAAGTCAGCCCGCTCTTCAGCTATAATCGCTCGTATTTCATGGTAGATACGGATATTGCCAGCGATATGGTAGATTTTCTCCGCTCGATTATGCCGTTTAAATCCTTAGGCGAACTTTATAACTCCATCGGCTTTGAAAAGCACGGAAAAACAGTGCTGTACCGGGACTTCCTCCGCCATTTAGGCCTTACCTCCGATAAATTCATTGCCGCGCCGGGTATCAAAGGGATGGTAATGGCCGTATTCACCCTGCCGTCGTACAATATGGTATTCAAGCTGATCAAAGATAAGTTCCAGCCCCCAAAAAATGTCACGGAACGGGAAGTGCGCGAAAAGTATGAGATCGTGAGTATGCACGACCGTGTCGGACGAATGGCCGATAGCCACATGTTCGAAAATTTTGTTTTCGAGCGCAGCCGCTTTACCGATGCACTTGTGGAAGAACTGCTGCGCGAATGCCCTTCTAAAGTACGCCTGGAAAACGGATATCTCGAAATCAAACATCTGTATATCGAAAAGCGCATGCACCCCCTAAACCTGTTCCTCGAAACAGCCAGTCCGGGAGATGCCGAAGATGTCATCAACGATTACGGCAGGGCAATCAAAGATATGGCAGCAGCTAATATTTTCCCGGGCGATATGCTGCTCAAAAATTTCGGGGTTACCCGACTTAAACGGGTGGTCTTTTATGATTACGACGAGATTATGTACCTCACCGACTGTAATTTCCGCAAAATCCCGGAATCCAGGAGCTACGAAGATGAATGGGCCTCTGAACCCTGGTACTCTATCGGCCCCAACGATATATTCCCTGAGGAATTCCCCAAATTTCTGATCGGGCGGAAAGACGTCAAAAATATGTTCCTCCGCCTCCATGCCGACCTCTACGATGTGCATTTTTGGCAAAATATGCAAAACCGCCTCCTCAGCGGCGAGATAATTTCGATATTTCCTTACCCGGAAAGTATGCGCTTCCAAAACCTGTTCGCCGAAACACCCCCTCCCCTGTCTCCACTCACCTGAGGCCGGTCTCACGGGCAAGCTTAACTGTCAAAAAACAATTTTTGCAAAGGATCATAAAACAATCCGGCCTCAAGTAACCTTCCTATTGTAACATATTTGTTCATGCTCCGTATTCTGCAGGCTTGTGCGGTTTGCGGCAAAAACAGGACAAGTAAATTTTTCTAAACAAATGAAACCTTTACTGTTGTTACTGCGCATTTGTGCCCTCGCCCTGGCGATTTTCATCAAAACCCGATACCAGGTATGGCTAAGCCAACGGGAGCTCAAAATTAATACCAACGACCTCGACATCCTCCTCGGCTTCTTCATTTTTTTCCTTTCTGCCAATATCATCGTAGTAGTACTCTCGTGGCTCTACCGCCGCAGCCGGCACATGCAAGCTAAACAAGCCGACAACGTAGTGCTGGGAATCAAAAACATCTATTACCTGCTGATCGCAGGGGCAATCATCACGACGATCCTGGGCTTGTTCGGTATTGAGCCGAAAACCCTTTTCACCTCCCTGAGCATAGTGGCAGCGGCCATTGCTATCGTATCAAAAGACTATATCTCCGAGATTATCTCCGGAATCATCATCAGCTTTTCTTCCAACGAATTATCCGTGGGGGACTATATTAAAATCGGGCAGCATAAGGGAAAGATTATTGATCTCAACCTGACCAAAATCGCTTTCCTGGATGAAGATGACGATATCATCTTTATTCCCAACACCAAAGTTTTTTCGAGCGATATCGTCAATTATACCAAAAAACAAATCCGGCGGGTCAGTATAGAATTTGAAGCCGCGCTCAGTGCCGTACCTTCAGTAGAAGCACTGGAGGCCTATCTGACGGAATCCCTCAAAGATTATCACGCATTCATAGAACCGGGAAGCTTCTGGCTGCGCGTAGTAGAAATCCGCAAAGACAGCCTGTCGCTGAAATTCCAATATGTACTCCGGCAGATCAACCGCGAGCTGGAACTCGATATCCGGCGGCGCACTGTACGCCGCATCGTACGCTACTTAAAAAGCGATAGCGTAAACGAATGATGCAAGGGCCCTAAACCGGGGTGAATGGAAAAGTATCCACTCCAGCTGTAAAAATCCTGATTACCATTCGCCTGCCAAAGGCGAAAAACCATAAAACAGACCGATGATGATACGCTCCATGATCCTGATATGCGCTACGGCGCACCTCCTGCTCCTTCCTGCAATAAATGGCCTGCAAGCCCAGCCGGTACAGCATACCGCCTGGGACGCCCTCCTGCGGAAACATATCACCGCAGAGGGAATGGCAGATTACAAAGGCTTTATCAAAGACAGCGTAAAATTGGGGCAGTACCTCAGATTACTCTCCCTAAACCACCCCAAACCCGATTGGTCAAAAGCGGAGCAGATGGCTTACTGGATCAATGCCTACAACGCTTTCACCATCAAACTCATCATTGACCACTATCCCGTAAAAAGTATAAAAGCCATTAAGCGGGGAATCCCTTACGTCAATTCCGTCTGGGACATCAAGTTCATTAAAATCCAGGACCAGATCTACTCCCTCAATAATATCGAACACGATATCCTTCGCCCAAAATTCAAGGATGCAAGGGTACATGCGGCCATCAACTGTGCCTCCATTTCCTGCCCGCGCCTCTCCAACGAGGCCTTTACCGCAGAAACGCTGGACCGCCAGCTCGAAACCGCTACCCGCGCGTTTATCAACGATCCCGTGCGCAACAGGGTCGGTAAAGACCAGGCAGCTATTTCAGCCATATTCAACTGGTTTGGCGCAGATTTCAGGCGGGACGCGGGATCCGTCCGCGCCTTTATCAACAGGTATGCCCGGATACCGGTCAGGGAAGACGGCAAAATTTCTTTTCTTCCTTACAACTGGAACCTCAACGAGGCAAAATAAGCCCTTTATTCCTCCAGCAGGGTCTCAATATCTTTCATAAAGCGATCGACATGCCCGGGGTCAGTACCATCGCAAAAGGAACGCACCCTGCGGTTTTTATCCACGAGGATGAGCCGCCCGCTGTGGTCGAAGCCCCCCGGGGCGTCCGGGTTTTCTATCGCAATACTGAAGTAATCATTGGCAATGGCATAGATTGAATCTTTGACACCGGTGACAAACATCCATTTTTTCGTGTCCACCCCCAGATTGGTGGCATATTGCCGGAGCCGTTGAACGGTATCGTGTTTGGTATCTATCGTGTGCGCGAGAAACATCAAGCCTGCTTCATCTTTGAAACGCTCATATACCCGCATCATCTGTTTAGTGACAATCGGGCAAATCGTCGGGCAACTGATAAAGAAAAAATCTACTACATAGGCCTTCCCTGCAAAAGTAGCGTTGTTCACCACCTGACTATCCTGGTTAACAAAGCTGAAATCCGGTACGGTATGGTAGAGCGTGTCGCCATTGATAATCTCTATATTGCCCAGAATAGGCAGGGCTTCGGGTGCCTTTTTCTGACAGGAAAGCAAAAGTATTGAACCTGCAATCAAAGCAGCAACTGTATTTTTCATATAAATTTTTTTGACGTAAAAAAAGTCTGTGTGCGGCAAGGGTCGGACAATCTCTTACATGAGACGTTGGGGGGAGCTTCCCATCAATCAGCGCCGATAGTTTTTTATTAATTGTTCCCCTTTTTCAATGCCGGTTTTTATCTGCGAGTTCACGCCTTCGATTTTTTTCTTTTCGGCTTCGAGATATTTCATGATGGCCTCGTGTTGGGTGGTTGGCCTCATACTTTCCGGCTGGCGGAACGCGGCCATCCAGTCCATCATTCCTTCCTCGGCCATTTCCATTTCCTTCACTGCGCTTTCCATTTGAAGGCGGATCCCGGTATCGAGCAGGGTATCCTGACGGAGAATCTCCCTGAGCTGGGCAGTCAATCCGATTAGCTGCCCCATTAAAGGCATTACTTCATCGTGGACCTGCATCAGGGAAGAACGCAGGCTTTCTTCCGATGCCTCGGCTTTTTTTTGAGGGTTGGCGCATTGAGTACCCCATAGAATCGTTGCGATCAATATCAAAGAGCGTGTTCGGAAATACATTTTAACTATTTTGCGATATCTTTGCTCTGTTATAACAAAAAGATAGTGAAAAATATAGGCTCTCATATTAAAATTGAGCTAATTTAGCTTATTAAATTAAAAACTGATGGAAACGTACGGGAAAATCTTACTCATCATGATGCCGGTTTTTTTCATTTTAATCCTGTTTGAAAAATGGTATGGCTGGCGCAAGGGAAAGGATACAGTAGCAACTATGGATACGGTCGCCTCGCTCACTTCGGGAATCACCAATGTAACCAAGGATGTACTGGGACTCAGCATTTCGATATTGAGCTATAAATGGCTGGTGGGGCATCTTGCGATTACCCACGTGGAAAATACGTTTATTGTTTACCTGATTTGTTTTCTGACGCTCGATTTTGCAGGCTACTGGTCCCATCGCATCAAGCACCGGGTAAATGTTTTCTGGAACGCACACACTGTCCATCACAGCAGCGAGGAATTCAACCTGGCCTGTGCCTTGCGGCAGAGTATTTCAGTATTTGTTGAGATTTTTACATTTTTTCTCCTTCCTGCTGCGATCCTGGGCGTTCCGGTAGAAGTAGTAGCCATTATTGCCCCACTGCACCTGTTCATGCAGTTTTGGTATCATACCCAACACATTGGCAGTTTGGGATGGCTCGAGCATATTATCGTTACGCCGGCGCACCACCGGGTGCACCACGCCATGAACCCCGAATATATTGATAAGAACTATTCCCAGATCCTGATTATCTGGGATAAAATTTTCGGGACTTTTCAGGAGGAAATGAAGGACAAGCCACCTGTATATGGTATTACCAGGCCATCCTCTACCTGGAACCCCATCCGGATAAATTTCCAGCACTTAGTCCTATTGATACAAGATGCCTGGCGCACGAGCAGCTGGGAAGATAAAGTGCGAATATGGTTCATGCCCACGGGATGGCGCCCAGGAGACGTAGAAGAAAAATATCCGGTGCCAAAGATTCACGATGTTTATCATTTTGAAAAATACCAACCTACCTCCAGCAAAGCACTGGAGGTTTGGTCCATCGTACAATTGCTGATGGTATTGCTTTATCTCACCTTCCTTTTGAGTCACCTCGCTCAAATCGGCAGCCCCGGGATATTTTTGTACGGTGCCTTTATTTTTATGGCGATTTATGCGATGACCGAGCTCATGGATGGCAATCGTTTTGCGCCTTTTTGGGAAGTTTTGAAATCCGCGTTTGCATTTTATCTGATTATGCAACAAGGTGGGTGGTTTGGAGCAGAAAAATATCATATTGCGATTCCCGCTATTATTGGTGCCTTTCAGGTGGTCGGAATTGTACTCTCCATTTATTTTACGCGGATAGAGCGCAATTTTGCCATTGGTTAAGCCTTTTGCTTGCTCCAGTGAGATTCCCGAATGCGTATGCAACAGGCATTTATTATTGATGGTGTCCGCACCCCCATTGGAAAATTAGGGGGGAGTCTTGCACAGATGCGGGCTGATGACCTCGCTGCATACGTCCTCAGGGCGTTGGTTTCCCGTTTTCCTGCCATTCCGACCGAAGCATACGCAGAGGTAATGCTGGGTTGCGCCAATCAGGCCGGGGAAGACAACCGCAACGTTGCGCGCATGGCGCTCTTGCTCGCAGGACTGCCTTTTACGGTTCCGGGGGAGACGGTCAATCGGCTTTGTGCATCGGGAATGGCAGCCTGCATCAATGCCTCCAGGGCGATTCAATGCGGCGACGGCGATCTGTATATCGGGGGCGGTGTCGAGCAGATGACCAGGGCACCCTGGGTGTTGTCCAAGTCATCCCAGGCTTTTGGAAGGGATGTACAGCTTTTCGATACCAGTTTTGGCTGGCGCTTCATTAACCCTGCGATGCAGCGCAGATATGGTACTGACAGTATGGGGGAAACCGCCGAAAATCTTGCCACACATTACCGGATCAGCCGGGAAGACCAGGATTTATTTGCTTACTCTTCCCAGGTAAAGGCGGCGCGGGCGCGGGATACCGGCAGGTTGGCAAAGGAAATCACCCCTGTGGAAATTTCCCTTGGGAAGGGTCGGGCTATCGTGGTAGAAACAGATGAATTCATCAAGGCGGAGACTACGCTGGAAGGGCTTTCCCATTTGCGCCCTGCCTTCAGCAAGGAGGGGGGCACTGTAACGGCAGGTAATGCATCGGGTTTGAATGATGGTGCGGCCGCGCTCCTGCTGGCTTCACAAAATGCAATGGACAAATATGCGCTTGAGCCGCTTGCCCGCATCGTTTCCAGCGCCGTGGCAGGTGTGGAGCCCCGGATAATGGGGATTGGCCCGGTAGAAGCTTCCAGGTCGGCATTGGCCAGGGCGGGACTCCAGATAGAACAAATGGATCTTATCGAAATCAACGAAGCGTTCGCAGCACAGGTGCTGGCCTGTACCCGTACTATGGGTATTTCTGACGATGACCCCCGGGTCAACCCCAACGGAGGAGCCATCGCCCTTGGCCACCCGCTCGGCATGAGTGGCGCACGGCTATTGCTCACGGCAGCACTGGAAATGCGTTATCGCAAAGCGCGCTTTGCGCTCGTCACCATGTGTATAGGCGTAGGACAGGGCTATGCCGTCATACTCGAAAAACCGTAACCGGGGATTTAACTATTCCCGATCAGGTAACCAACGTAGCCAACATACAAAGCCACTAAAATCCCCCCTTCCAGACGGCTGATTTTCGAATCATAGGACTTGACAAACAAGAGCAGACTGGTAATGCTGACCACTGCCAGGTCAACCATCGAAATATTGCCCAGACCCAGTGGACGGACCACCGCAGAGGCTCCAAGGATGAAGAAGATATTGAAAATATTACTGCCTACTACATTGCCGAAGGCGATATCCGAATTTTTCCTGTAGGCTGCCACAGCCGAGGTAGCAAGCTCTGGAACGGAAGTACCCGCAGCCACAATGGTCAGGCCGATGATAGATTTGCTCAGGCCAAAACCTTCCGCTATCTGAACAGCACCGTCCACCATCCAGCGTCCGCCAAAGACCAGCAAGCCCAGACCACCCAGGATCATCAAGGTAGAAGCATAGAGCGGATAGACTTTCACTTTGTTGTGCAGCTCATCTGCCGGTGCGCTGCGCGCGACGATAAAAGTATAATAAAGAAAGATCGAAAAGAAACCGAGCAGGGAAATACCCTCAGCCCGCGACAGCCCACCCGTCGCAGAACCGTCGAGGTACTGGTCGGCGACAAGCGCCCAAACCACCAGTGCAGCCAGGAGGCTCATCGGGATTTCTTTCCATATCGTATTCCGGTGTACTTTCAGTGGGTAAATCAGCGCAGCCACACCAACGATGAACAAGGCATTGAAAATATTGCTCCCGACCACATTGCCCAGTGCAATGTCTGCCTCCCCCTTCATAGAGGACAAAACGCTTACGGTGAGCTCAGGGGTGGAAGTTCCGAAACTCACCACCGTCAACCCGATTACCAGGTCGCTGATCTTGAGTTTTTTTGCCAGCGAAGATGCTCCTTCAACCAGTAAATTAGCTCCCAACATCACGAGGGCGACACCCCCGGCCAATAGAAGGATTGAAATCATTTATTCTATCCGTTTTTCTTTTTCTTTTTCTTTTCCTCGTACGTCTGGATGAAATCCGCGACAATTTCGTCAATGATATCTTTGAGGTAAGTTTTTTCCATACGGGCGATTTCCCTGAGCTTTTTTAGCTTCAGTTCATCAAAAACGAGGGTCAGCCTGCGGGTCGCATGTTCGTCGAAATGGACTTCCTGTGGCTGGACGGTATTGCGGATCAGAGCATCGAGGCCTCCGACGGGCCTGTGGCTACGCTTTTTGATTGCCGTCTCATCAGCAGGGGAAAAATCACTGCGCATCTGACGCTCGAAAGATTCTTCGAATGCAGCGTGCAGGAAGGACTCCATATCTTCCCCAAATTTTTTGCCCAGGGGACGTTTTTGTACCGTCGTACTCCCCTCTTTACCCAAAGGAGTATTCCCCCCTTGACCCGCATCCGGAGCTTCCAATAAAGCGCTGACCGCAGAGGCAGAATCCTTTTCCATCTCTACAAACAGACGCTCCAAACCCTCATTGAATTTCTTCTTGCTCATTCCGTTTGATTCAACAGCAACATAAAAAGGGAAGTCTCAAAACGATCTATCTGTCCATGTACTTTACCGTCAGCGCTTCTGAGCCGGTGCGTTCCAGGATTTCCTTGCATAGGGCGATATAATCTTCCGCACCAGGACTCTGAGGGCTATATGAAAAAATATCCATGCGCTTGGACGGGGCTTCTGCCAGTGCGATATTGTCCCGGATCATCGTTTTGAACACCATTTCGCCAAAATACTTAATAATGGTATTCACAACATCCCGGTTAAGTACCTTCCTCGAATCGTACATCGTCGCGATTACCCCGCCAATGCGGATATCCTTATTTAAACGGAACTTAACCTTGTCAATCACCTGTTTGATTTTCGTTAAACCCTGCAGTGCGAGGAATTCCGTCTGAAGCGGGATATATACCAGATCGCTTGCCGTGAGCGCGTTGAGCGTGAGCAGGCCCAAAGACGGCGGGCAGTCAATCAGGATATAATCATAGCTGTCCCGGAAGGGGTCCAGCAACTCGCGGAACAAATACTCCCGTCCGGCCTCATTGATAAGCTCCAGCTCCGCTCCGGAAAGGTCAAGGGTCGAAATTACCACATCGAGGCCTTCTTTGGCCGAATATGGTACTAGCGGAGCTTCGCCGCGCAGCGATTCATATACCGTGATCGGATGCCTTGGCATACCCAGCGAAAGGGTAAGGTTGGCCTGCGGGTCCATATCTATCAACAGCACCTTTTTGCCAAATTCTACCAACCCCGCGCCAATATTGATCGCACAGGTGGTCTTACCAACCCCTCCCTTATGGTTTAAAAGCGAAATTACTAATCCCATATCCTCGATTGTCATAAGAACGTGAACAAACCCAGTACCTGGGCATTCCTGCCGCTTTGGTCAAAAACAGGGGTAAATATAGTTTTTTTCCCTGAATTTTCCCGTTCCGTAAAGAAAACCTGCCAACACGGGAAAAGTTGTTGGGCAAAAAATACCCGTATCAAAAGTTTTCACCCTATACCAACCCTCCCCTGCCCCGTGCGTGAAAATAAAAAATACAACGACCACTGGGATAATTTTTTAAAAACCCCTATATTTGCATTTCTTTTTAAAAAACTCATTTCCACGCACTTTTGTAAACAAACAGGCTACATACAGTCGCCGGCAATGAAAAATAAGTGTTTATGAAAAAGGATATCCATCCAAGCAACTACAGGACTGTTGTTTTCAAGGACTTTTCCGTTGACCATGCCTGGCTAGGTCGTTCCTGTGCCAATACGAAAGATTCCATTGTTTGGGAAGACGGGCGGGAATACCCGCTGATCAAGCTGGAAATATCCAGCCATTCACATCCGTTCTTCACTGGCAAGATGAAGTTCGTGGATACAGCGGGCCGAATAGACAAGTTCAATAAAAAGTTTGCCAACTCAAAGTTCGCAAAGAAATAATTGCAACAACCCCGTTCACACCCATTTTAACCTGGCTTTCCCGAAAGCGTGCAGCCTATCAGGGCCATCCTTATTTTCCAATTGCGGACTACATCCTTACCACGTTAGTAACCGTGTAACCGTAGTCCCCGTTTTTGGAATAAGAAACTGCCTCCGGTAAGTGACTACGCTTTCGGGAACGCTTATTCTATATACCTGGGCCATCCCCTTCGCAGATACTTCCTATGACAAATCTGATTTTGTTCGACGGTGATGTCAGGGCACATTTACTCCCGCTAACTTATCTGAGGCCTGTCCCCGAGATTAAAGTAGGGCTGTTAAGCATACGGGAGAAATGGGAATTGAGGATGAACGCCAGTGCCTCCTATATCACTGAAGACTACCTCGCCGATCGTTTCCCTCTTCAAGTCGGAGAAGATAATCTACTGATCAACAGTTCCGCCTTGCCCTCCGAGCCCTTGTGCAGGTTATTGCGCAACATGGAGTTTGGGGAAGCTTATCTGCAGGGAGAGGAGCTGCTGGCCGCACGCCTGGACGAAGAACAGTTGCAAAAGCTGATCAACGAAGAAGATATAGAACGGCTCCAGGTGCTTCCCCTGCACCAGATACCTTTCAATAAAATCAACCGGATAACGGATTTATTTAAAATCCATGCGGAAGAGATCGCATCAGACTTCCACCTGCTTACCGCCGGCCGGCACTCCCAGCCCATCAGCAATACCAACCGGGTCATCGCAGCCGAGCGGATTTTTATCGAAGAAGGTGCCTGCGTGGAAGGTGCTACCCTGAATGCCTCGGGCGGGCCAATCTATATCGGTAAAAATGCAGTGGTGATGGAAGGTGCTTCTATACGCGGCGGGCTCTACCTTGGGGAAAACGCTGTGATAAAAATGGGGGCACAGTTGTATGGGCCGAATACCATCGGACCCTGGTGTAAGGTCGGCGGAGAAATCGAACAATCTATCCTGATGGGTTATTCCAATAAAGCCCACCATGGATACCTCGGCCATTCCATCATCGCCCCATGGTGTAATATCGGCGCCGGGACAACAGTATCCAACCTACGCAACGACTATCGCCAACAAAGGGTCTGGAATTATCCCCTCAGCACATTCGAAAAAACAGGCGAAACCTTTTGCGGCCTTATCATGGGCGATCACTCGCGGGCCGGGATCAACATGATGTTCAATTCCGGCACCTCGGTAGGTGTGGGCTGTAGCCTTTATGGAAATAGCTTCCCCAGGAATTTTATCCCCTCCTTCAGCCTGGGAGGGCCTGCAGGTCTCCGCACTTATCCTGTCGAACAGGCGATCGAGGGCATCGCAGCAATGATGCAGCGCCGGAACCTGGAACTAAGTATTGAAGAACGCATCACCTTAATCCGGCTCTTTGAAGAAACTGCAGCGCACCGAAGCTGGGGCAAATAAGCCTGCCGAGCCATTCACCCAGGGTATGCGGCTCATGAGCTTTTTCCTGGAGTGCCCACTCGAATCCATCAGCACCCCCTTACATCCTGTGCTGAATGTCGTGCTGATCCAGGGAAGGCTGCAACTGTGTACGGAAAAAGCAGTGTATTCCTTCAGCGACCTCTATACCAACTTCCGTTCCGCTTTCCGTTCCCTGCGTATCCAACAACTGCCTGTTTCCGATGTCCTGCTGCTCGGGCTCGGCCTGGGCAGTATCCCCGAACTACTGGAAAAAAAATTCCGGTGCCGCTACCGTTACACCTGCGTGGAAATTGACGAAGGAATTATAGACCTCGCCAGGCGCTATACCCTCGAACGGCTCAGGTCCCCTTTCGAAATCATTTGTACCGATGCCGCACTTTTTGTCGCTCAAACCCACCGGAGATACGACATGATCTGCGCAGATGTGTTCATTGACGATCAAATCCCAGACCAAACCCAGTCCCTGGAGTTCTTTGAACACCTCCAGCGCATCTGTGCACCGGATGGCCTCGTACTGTTCAATTGCTTCGCCCTCGAAAGCTCCGACCAGGCAAAAGCACAGAGATTGTTCGAAGAACGCTTCCTGCCAGTATTCCCCAACGCAACCTACCTGGACGTGAAGACAAACTGGATTTTGATCAGCGACAAAAAATTTTTAATATAACCCGCGTTCACTCTTTCATTGTAACCTGAAATGTTTCGGCTATGATCCTTTCCGACAAAAAAATACTGGAGGCGATGGAGTTTGGGGATATCGTCATCGAACCTTTCGATCAAGACTGCCTCGGCACCAATTCCTATGACGTACACCTGAGTAAATGGCTGGCCGTTTACTCCGACGAAGTGCTGGACGCCAGAAAGCACAATCAAGTCCGGCATTTCGAAATCCCTGAAGAGGGTTTTGTCTTACAGCCCGGCACGCTGTACCTGGGCGTGACCCTCGAATATACCGAAACCCACCGTTGTGTGCCATTCCTCGAAGGAAAATCCAGTGTCGGCCGCCTGGGTATTGATATCCATGCCACGGCTGGAAAAGGCGATGTCGGTTTCTGCAACACCTGGACCCTCGAAATTTCCTGTACCCAACCTGTGCGTATCTATGCCGGGATGCCTATCGGCCAACTGATCTACTTTCACGTGGATGGTGAGATTGACCGCTACTACCACTCCAAGCGCGATGCAAAGTATGGACAACGAACCGATAAACCCGTAGAAAGCATGATGTGGAAAAACAAGTTTTAATTCAGGGACTGTATAGGAAATTCATCGCCTACGCCGCCAAAGAATATTTTTTTTAAAACGCTGATTTTGTTCATTTTGCGAATAAAAATGAACAAAATCAGCGTTTTAAAAATTTTACGGGGGTGTGTAAAAAGTATTCCGCCGCCTATAGCCGCCGAATGACGGCCTCCGGCCTTTTTACACAACCCCATACTTATTAGAAAGCCTTTCACTCCAAAAGGCTATCGAATACCGGGTAGGCCGGAAGGTGCCAGGGAATTCCCTTCGACAGGCCTGGCCTTTTTTTGGAGTGGGGCCAGCTCGTCGAGGGTATTGCCATCATAAAGGCGTCCGTTTTTCATCACATAACGGATGGTATTGGTAAAACGGATATTCTCCAGTGGGTTTTTATCCAGTATGACCAGGTCGGCGAGTTTGCCAGGTTCCAGGGAGCCCAGATCTTTACCCAATCCAATCGCCCTGGCGCCGAGGATCGTCGCAACTTTGAGGGCATCGTGGGCTTTGATCCCACCGGAAGCCACTGCCCATAGCTCCCAGTGATATCCCAATCCCTGCAACTGCCCGTGGGAGCCAACACCAGCAAGCCCCCCTGCTTCTACTACTGCCTTCACCCCTTCCGCATGTCTGGAGAAAATGTGTTCTTCTTCCATGAACCATCCTGGCCGGCGCCGCGATTTTTCATCTAGCTCTTCTTTAGGGGTAAAATAGTTGAGTTTTTTATCCCCCTGGACATTTTCTGTGGCATAAAAATAGTTTTCAGCCCATGGCCCGCCATAGGCAACCAGTAGTGTTGGGGTATAACACATTTTTGCTGCTGCGACCAAAGTCGTTACATCTTTATATAGCGGATAAATTGGCAGTGCGTGTTCGTGCCCGGGGTATCCGTCCAGCAACTGGGTCATGTTGAGCTTGAAGTCGAGGCCGCCTTCGGTGGTTGGCATCAACCCCTGTTCTTTAGCTGCCTGAATGATCCACTGGCGGTGCTGGCGGTTGCCGGTGAGGTACATTTTTATAGTCTTGGTATTATAATACTCTGAATATTGCTTTAATACCTGCCGGGCATGTTCAAGGCTTTCTATCCGGTATGCCCAGAAACCTACCCCTGGTCCTGTGGAATACACCCTTGGACCTGGCATCTGGCCAGACTCTACCATATCGGCATAAGTCAACACATCAGTTGTGGCGGTCTGGGGGTCGCGGGTAGTCGTGACGCCATACGCGAGGTTAGCCTCGTAAATCCAGATATTATTTTTGTGCAGTCCCCAGTTTGGCCACATGTGGGCATGGGTATCCACAAAGCCCGGCACGATGGTTTTGCCCGTCACGTCAATCATTTTCGTCCCGGCAGGGGCCTTTATCGAACCCGGTTTGCCGATTGCCTTAATCCGGTTGTTTTCGATCAGGATATCCCCTTTTTCGTATATTTCATTTCCGTTCATGGTAATGATGCGGGCGCCGCGGAGCAGTATCAGACCCCGGGGGATATCCCTGGATACGACCACGCTGATCCGCTGTTCGGCTGGCTTATAGGCGCTTTCTTCATCCTTCCCGTTTTCACTTTTACTTTCAGCCTGTCCTTCGACTTTTGACCTGGCAGCAGCCTTTTTCATCGCTTTCAATGCCGATTCGCGCGCTTTAGCGGTATCCAGGTTATACGTAAAATATGCATTCCCCAGGGACCAGTGCACTTTTTTTCCATCTGCCGACCAATGCGGGAACTCTCCCCCGATAAAAGTCAGCTTACGTGCCGGGAAAACAGCATTTTCAGCTTTTGCCACGGAAACAGAAGGTGTCGCGCCGCCCACCACAGGTACTGTGACTACATAGATTTCGTTGTTTACCTGTACCAGGGCCTGATCCCCTTCCGGTGCCATGACTACCAGCGATGCTTCCGAGGGACGCTGGGCGGGTTCCTGGGTACTTTCCACCATCATACAGTGTTGCTCGTCCACCAATGCGGGATAAGTCGTAATCCCGGTAACTTTCAGGTGTTCTTTCTGGTCCGTACCATCCCAACGGATAGAAACCAATCCTTTTTCCTCGTGAAAAAGGAAGATCCGGTCTTCGCTTTTCACAAAATGGGGATGGCTACGGCCTTTTGCTGCATCAATCCGGTTGATGTCGCCCCCGGAAGCCTGTACCCAACCCAGGTTGGCAGTCGCACCAAAAGCCATGGGACCAATCGCGTCTTTATAGGCTTGCGCAGGGCCGTAAAGGAATGCGATCCGGTTGCCCGTGTTGTCCCAGGCCGGATCGGCGTAATAACCGGGCACTGTGATGAGCCGCTGAGGGGCTTGGCCCTGAAGGCCTGCTTTATATAAGTACCCACCTTCACCTTCCCAGGTAACATAAGCCAGATAATTGCCATCCGGCGACCATGCGGGCATCGCCTCGGTATGCCCGGAATTGGTCACCCGACGCGGACTACCGCCCGGAAAATCCATCACATAGAGCCTGTTCAATACCGTGAAAGCAAGTTTATTCCCGTCCGGGGATAACTTAGGATCCCGGATTTGCGTAGCAACCATCGTTGTTTCATCTGAAATCGGATAGTTGAATTCTACCATAGGCCCGAAATCAAGCATTACATCTACTTCAAAAGGGATATTTATGGCATCCCCGCCTTCGATAGGGAGCTTCCAGAATTTTCCCCCGTAAGTACAGACCAGGGATTTACTATCCGGCGTAAATGACATGGCCGGATAAACGCCCATGGGCGCAATAGATTCCTGCTCATCGCGCTGGACCGGATACGCCAGCCAGTGCTCCTCGCCGGTTTTCAGGTTGCGCCTGACCAGGCCTGTCTGGTCGTTGTAACGGGATCCATACACCAGCCACTTGCCGTCAGGGGAAAGAGCCGGGGAAAAAGCCGAGCCATAACGACTGGTTTTACGTTCGATCTCGCCAGTCTCCCGATCATATACCGCCAACTGATACTGCGGCAGTTGCGCATTGTAGTTCCATGCCCCGGTACGCCAGGAGAACCAAATATACCGGCCGTCCGGCCCAAATGCGGGCTCGACAGTCTTCATAGTCTCCGGGGTTTTGATGAGTTGAGTACCCCCTCCCCCATCCTTGTGGAAGAGAAATAGCTTGAGGTTCCTCCCACCTTTTGCGACCACCAGGTAATTCCCGTCAGGCGTCCATTCTGCAGACTGAATGTGCTGATCGTTATCCTTCGTAACCTGCACGGTATCCTGAAGCTCCAGATCAATATACCACACTGCCTCTGCCCCGGAACGGTCGGAAGTAAAAGCGATCCGCTTCCCATCCGGACTGAACTTGGGGTGGGAGTCAAAAGCCATCCCGGTCGTGATTGGCGTAGCTGTTCCACCGCTGACAGGCATCAGATAGAGATCCCCCATCAGGTCAAAAGCGATTTGCTTTCCATCCGGACTGACGTCCAGCGACATCCAGGTGCCTTCATCTGTTTTTAAAGGGATTTTCCGTCCGGGTTCGAGGGGTAGTGGTTTTTTGGCATCGGCTTTTGTCGCAGCCTTTGCAGTATCCTGCCTGACCGGCTGGTCCTGCGCCAGGGTTATGCCCTGCATACCGAAAAGGAGGAACAATCCGAACAGAAAAGTCAGGCAGAAAGGTTTCATGGTCAATTGAAGTTTTTTTTCGTAAATTGAGGGATATTTAAAAATCCCCTGAATTTTTTTCGGTAACGAAAATAAAAAAACTGTATGTATTTTCAATATAACGATCCCGATAAAACCTTTCCGGTAGCCAATCGTTTTTTATATGAACAAAAATAAATTCGCACAATGAGGTCTTTAACTATTTCTGTAGTCCTTATCCTCTTAGGATTAATCCTCCTTGTCGGAGGCTGCACCACTTATAATGATTTTGTCAATCTCGACGAAGAGGTAGAAAATGAATGGAGCAAAGTCCAAACTGCTTACCAGCGCAGGGCCGACCTGATCCCGAACCTTGTCAACACAGTAAAAGGGGTTGCTAATTTCGAACAACAGACCCTGACATCCATCGTCGAAGCGCGTTCAAAGGCAACCAGTATTACCATTGACCCCAAAAATATCACCCCCGAGCAACTACAATCTTTCGAACAGGCCCAGGCGGGAATCTCACAATCGCTCGGACGCCTGCTGTTTGTCGCGGAGCAATACCCCGAGCTTAAAGCAAGTGCTGCTTTCGTGGAGCTCCAAACCCAGTTGGAAGGTACCGAAAACCGGATTAAAGTGGCCCGCGACCGCTTCAACGATACCGTGACCATCTACAACAAAAAAGTCCGCCGTTTTCCGGGCAGTATCTTCGCGGGTATGTTCGGTTTCTCACAAAAAGCCCAGTTCCAGGCAAGCGAAGCAGCACAAAACGTCCCCGAAGTTAACTTCAATTAACGCGATGATGCAACTGCCGCTGAGCAAGAAAGAAGAACAATTGGTCATTGCCGCCATACAGTCGGCGGAACGGGGCACCTCGGGTGAAATCCGCGTGCATTTTCAACGACGGGTCAACGGAAACCTGCTCGAAACTGCACAAAGAACCTTCCTGAAGCTCGGTATGCAAAATACCCGCCTCCGCAATGCTGCGTTGATCGTCGTATTCCTGGAATCAAAGAAGTTCGCCATTCTGGGGGATAAAGGAATCAACGATGTAGTACCGGACAACTTCTGGGATGAAACCTGTAGCCTGATGGGGTCTTTTTTTCGACAGGGGAAAATGGCAGACGGCCTTTGTGCAGGTGTCGCACAAATCGGGGAAAAGCTCAAAGCATTTTTCCCCGCTGGGGAAGAAAACCCCAACGAACTCGACGATACGCTGACAATGGACGTTTCATGAACGCAAAAGGCTTTCTCATGTAATCTTCGCCAGGCTTAGGGAAAATAATTTGCCGCTATACGTGTAAATCCCCGCTCATCGGGGAGGGGATCATTGCCCGTATAGCGGCAAAAAATACGCCACTTCCTGTAGTCGCGGCGACCCAAAGTCCCCCACATTCTCTGTTGTGGTTTTCGCCATAATTTTATTTACCACAATTCTTTTTCCCAAAATCGCAGGTCTGAACATTTCAACTTTTATGACAAAAAACACTCCCTGGCTCTTGTGCGCTGCTATATTCCTGATCTGGACAAGCAGCCTGAAGGCAAAACAAATCCCTGCGAAGTCATCAACCCTTGTCAATGACTATGCCGGGGTATTAGCTGCACCAGAGGCCGAAATGCTGGAACGGAAGCTCGTCGCTTATGCCGATTCAACATCTACTCAAATTGCTATAGTACTCGAACCGAGCCTTGAAGGCGAGGATGTCTTCGACTATTCTCTTCGGATTGCCGAGCAATGGGGTATTGGCAACAAAGAAAAAGATAACGGTATCCTGATTTTTGTGGCGATCGAAGACCGCAAAATATTTATCCATACCGGGATGGGCGTACAGGATTACCTGACCGATAATCTCACAAAGAGGATTATTGATAATATTATCCGACCTGCTTTCAGACAAGGTGATTATTATGGAGGACTCGACCGGGCAACTGCGGCCATGATTGACCTCGGCTCGGGAAAATTCTCCAATGACCTGGAAGGTTCCGGGAATCAGGAAGGTGGCTCGGGCGGATCCTGGTTCATTATTCTTGTAATAATCATCGGTATGTTCATGCTTTTTTCCTTCCTGAGCCGGTTTGGTGGAGATGACGGGAATGGGGGCGGATATCATCGCGGAGGACACTATGGACACCGAAGGGGCGGCGGATGGATTTTCTTCCCCGGCCCTGGAGGGAACTGGGGCGGAGGCAGCTCGGGAAGCGACTGGGACAGTGGCGGCTTCGGCGGCTTCGGCGGCGGGGGCTTCGACGGTGGCGGTGCCGGGGGTGATTGGTAAGCAGTGCCGGGGCACTTGGGGATCAAGCCTTTTTTTTCAGGCTCCGCTGATATGTCCTCAAATCGGCTAGAGCACGAAGCATTTTCCCCGGCGGCAGATAAGCCACTCCCCTTGAATGGTTGATTGAAGAAATCCGTGCAACTGAAGTCCAATGGCGCATTATCGTCCATAATGCGCCCGGATAAGTCATGCGGGACTGGTCATAGATATGCGTGGGTTCCGCGCCGATGCCATTCAGCTCGATAATTTTAAAATCTTTCCCTTCTTTAAGTGAATCGAGGTTTTGGCATTTGATGTCAAAACGGCCGTAAAAAAATCCTTTCATCTCCCGTACGACCTCATCGAATACCCCTGCCAGTCGTTCATCGGCTTCGGAGGTACCATTGATGAAGCGGGTACCTTTCGAATGGTTGCCAACGATACCCAGGGGCACCTCTTCGCCATTACCCGGTACATACCCCATCAAGCCGGGATAGGTTTCTTCCAGCCTTTCCATCTGGAGCAAGGCACGGGCATTTTGTAATGCCAATTCCTTCACCGTAAGCTGGCCATCCCCGGTCACCCCTAAAAACGTTTTCAAAGTAAGCGAGACAATCTTTCCCCTTTCTTCTCCCGGCTCCCGAATATAGAATACCCCCACCTCTTCAGGGTAATCAAGATATTCCTGCAGGATGAAATCTATTGGATACGCCCCCAGCAGGTTGTCCAGTTCCTGTGGTGTATGGACTTTGGCCACCAAAAGCCCGCGGAACCCTATATCGGGCTTAACGATCAGGGGGAAGCTAAGCCCGACTTCCGCCATTTCCCTCAAAACTGCTGCCAGTCCCGTCCCATGCCCCACTTTGACCGAGCATGGGCGCAAATGTGCGGGGAACATTTGTAAAGTTTCAAACTTCGACTCCAGTCCCAGGCCGCTGATATATAATGCAGGGTTGGCCGCAGAAAAAAAGCAGGGATGGCGGTAGCGCAAAGCGAGCAGGGGGCCATAAATCACCATAGGCCAATAGAAAGCCATAGAAGGCCAGTACTCCCAATTGCGCATTTTTATCCAAAAAGCACGCGTACCGATTACTTTATTTCCTTGTTCCACAATATATCGTTTACAATGGCATGTGCTGCCAATACCTTTCGCACAGATTGTCCAATCACCCCCCTGCGCCTACCGTTTAGTGACGACGGGCGCCTCCTCTGTTAGCCGGGGCACGCCGGCATCTAAGTCAAAATGATAAAGACAGCACTGCCCTTGCTCTGCCACAACCTGAGTGATGCTGATGGTACGGACGATACCGCCGCGGTCTATCACCAGGCCATTGTGATCATCCCCTTTCCCCGCACTACAATGGAAATCCAATATTGCTTCTCTGGAGTACTCCCGGTCTGCATCGAACCAGTCTGTAAACCAGGTTTCCCTGCGCTTACGCGCCTCGTTGCAATATAGCGTTGACGAAGACCAGATATGCTTCGACCCCGGGTCGTATTGCCGCAAATACCGTTGGCGGCCGTCCCAGCGAAACTCCTGTAAAATATTTATGCCGGCAATTATCATGGTGAACGGCTCGATACCTTCCAGATTGTAATCCTGAAAACACTCCGG
>Ga0209972_10000428_pt1 | contig 40862 bp, 52 predicted proteins | sample NOAtaG_7_FD_187302 | JGI IMG/M metagenome (GOLD analysis project Ga0209972, IMG submission 187302) | Freshwater lake microbial communities from Lake Erie, under a cyanobacterial bloom - NOAA_Erie_Diel1S_2200h metaG (SPAdes) (version 2) | ecosystem: Environmental > Aquatic > Freshwater > Lake ...
GGTTTCACAGGTGTTTCTGTATTGGCCGGGGTGCCCGTACAGCACCGGTCAGACTGTCTATTGCTCACTCACGACGGTAGACATTAACGACAAGTGCCCGCTTTATTTGGACGCGCATCCGGTTGATTTAGTGACGGCTATCTGGACCAACGCGCGGGTGGCCTATGACTCCAACGCGGCATGGATTCAGACGATTAAAGACCTGATTGGGCCAAATGTCCGGCTGGCGTGCCGGTTCCCGCAGGCTCCGGTCATGGATGAGTTTCTGGAGCAGGCAATCTTTGGCCCGTTTGGCATCAGCGCGCGCACGAACAGCCAAGGGTATCAGGAGCTGTTCCCGACCCGGATCACCACCAGCGCGGTGCCGTCGTTGCAGTTGACCGCCGCAGATATGCGGGGCGCTGACGAGGTGGTGTTTGATCTTGACGAGCAGACGGCCATCAGCGGGGTGCGCCTAACACAGCAAGTGCTTGCGCCCCGGTACTATGCTCCGGGCACGACCGGGCAGGCTACCGCTGGCGGTGGCTCACAGGGCAGTGGCCCCATGGATGGGGTCATGGTGACTGAGCAGACACAGACCGCGCAGTACCTTGACCCAAACCTCACCGTATTTAGTGGGCGGGTCATTGAGTACAAGATCCCGGGGATGATTCACAGTGCGGCAGACTTTTGGCCGGACACCGGGGTGCAGCTTGATGCCATCGCGGTCGGGATGTTTGACCGATTTGGGCGCGGGTGCCAAGCCGCCGAGGTGTCTGTCTTGGCTACCTCTCCGGTGGCTGCGGCAGCCCTTGGGGATGAGATATACTTTGCGGCTCCGCACTTTCCGAACAAGGGCTATCGCATTGGCGAGAGCACGGTGGGTGACCGCATCATGCAAGTGGTGCGCCGGACAGAGACCCCAGCGGGTCCGGTATTCCGCCTGCTGGATTCTGGGCTTGCCGCGCAGCCGGTTGCGCCTGCTGCCACTATCAGTATCGCGCAAAACCCCAACGCCGCCAGCACCACCGCGCGCTTTACCATTACCAATGCCGCCGCGATTAATGCGACCGGGGTGTTGCAGGTCCGGGTGGAGTATGCGACCGGAACCAGTACGCCGACCACGAACGGCAAAGACTTCACAGTCTATAACGCGGGTGAGGTGCCGACTGGCGCGGTAGACCTTCCGCCGGTGCTGACACCGGGTGTGAATGTCTATGTGCGCGCGCGCACCGAACAGGCGGGGCGGCGACCCTCCGCATGGACGGCGTGGGCCGGGGTGGCGCTGGCCAACATTCCGGTGATTAGCTCCCTCATCAGCAGTAACCTGCGGCAGACAGCGGTCACGTTGTCATGGACCAACAGCAGCACCAGCCTGCCACTGGCGGTGTTTGCCTATCAGGGTGGGTCTGCTCCGGCGAACTGGCAGCCTTACCGGGTCGGCACTCTTCCGGCAGGCACCACCAGCACAGTGGTGCGGAACCTGAGCGGCCCCGGTATCGCATGGACGCTCGGCATCGCTTATGAGAACGCGCAGTCTACCGGCACGGTGGTTTCTACCACGGTCACCACCAACTCCACGCTGGACACCCCGTCACGACCGGCAGGGCTGGCGATCATTCCCGGTGTGGATGACGCCACTTTAACGCAAGGCATTGCGCTGGCACTCTGGGCCTCAGATCAGACGCTGGATATTGTCATTCAGCGCAGCACCACCAGCGGCAGCGGGTTTGCGACTATCGCCACGGTCAGCGGGTCCACTCCGGTCTACATTGACCAACTGCCGCGCACCAACACCACCTACTACTACCGCATCGCGCACCTCCTCGGCGGGTTTAATACCTCAACCTTTACCGCTGAAGTGTCCGGTATTGCGCGCGGGGTCCCGGCGAATGTGACGCGCCCCGGCGCGGTCGCTCCGGTGGTGCAGGTCCAAACCTCTGAGACGACCACCACCGGCACGGTGACGCTGGTGATTACGGACCCGCAAAACCGGGTAGATCAGGTCCGGTTCCGCGAACGCACCAACGGCGGGGCATGGTCCGCATGGACAGTGGACAGTTCAGTGCCGTACAGCTATACCGGCACATTGCCCGGAGCTGGGTTCCTCGACATTGAGTATGAGGTCACCGGCTTTGATGCGGCTGGCACGGCCTCTCAGGTGCTGGCTGGCGGGGTGGAATCGTTTGACCAGAACACCACCAGCGATATGGTGTCAGTCGTTGGCACCTTTAGTGACAGCGGGGCCTTTACGCTGGCGATCAGCGCGGACTCAGACACCCAGTCTATCCGCTTTGCGCTGTCTACAGTCGGGCAGCCTTCGCTGGCCACCGTACAGGCGCAGGGGTGGGTTAACCAGCGGAACTACACCCAAACGTTCCTCGGACCCTACGCCAACGGTACGACGGTGTATGTCTCAGTGCTTGGATACACGGCCGCAAACGCGGGCGGCACTGAGTCTGTCCTCTTTGAGTACCGGTTCATCCGAGATGGCGGCATTACCTACACGCAATGCCTTGCCAATATGACCTCGGCCTCGGACACGCAAATCACGGTCACGGTCACCGCAACCGCCCCAAGCGGCACCCCACAGGTGCTACTGGTGCAAACCACCGGCTCCGCGACGGTGGCCTCTGGTGCGTCACCGGGTGTCAATGTGCCAAGCGGGTCGGTATGGGTGTTCGACCGGGGCGCAGCTCTTGGCCCAACCGGCGGGGCGCAGTTCCGCGCGGTGCTGTCCGGCGCGCAGAGCGATGACGATTTTATTGAGATTCCAGAGCGGGGCCGCGATACGACCTACATCGCCAGCCGTGCGCGCGTTATCGCGTCCAGTGAAACGTCGGTCACGGTCCGAGTGGCCGCGTTGGACAAATACAGCGCCCTGTCAAGCACAATCACCTACAGCACGCAAGGGCTGGCCAGTGTGTCGCCAGCCTCTGGGCAAGTGGTCACTGCCGCGATTGGCGACACTTTTACCACGCCGGAACCTGCTGGCAGCTACGCCGATTTTGTTATTACGCGGCCGAATGCGGGCCAGCCAGTTGGTCAGATTACGTTTACCGTTTCTGCCACCAACCGGGTCTCTGACAGTGATTTGGTGACGGTCCCGGCGCAGAGCACCTATGGGCTGGCCTGCTCCTGCACCTTTACTGCCGCTGGCGCGGCCACCGTGGCGTTTGCTGGGGATACTTCGGTGGCCTCCCTGAAGTTCGCCACCAGTAACAGCGCCTTTCCAACGTTGGCGACAGTGCAGGCGCAGAGCGCCATCAATGCGCGCAATCATCAGACCACGGTGGCTGGCCCGTTTGCGCTGGGGCAGACCATCTATATCAGCGCATTGACCTACACGGCGGTTGGTGGCGGTGGGCAAGAGAGCGCCATCTTCCAGTTCCAGTTCACGCGGCAGAATACCACGCCTACGGTCATCAACCGACAGCCCGCAAACACAACCTGTTACCCGACCACTGGCACCACATTGTTTGAGCGGCTGTTGGGCTATTACCGGCCTGCTCCGGTGGCTCCAGCCAGCCCGCCAGCGTCGGGAATCGGCATCCATTACGCACAGGTGATTGTCCCAAACGGCTGCACCCTGCGCGCCATCCGGGTCCGGTGTTACGCCATTGCGCCTCCAAGCCCTGTCGGCTCGGCGTTTGGTGACATTGTGAGTATGAACTTCTTCAGGATTGAGAGCGACGGCACGTCCTCATTCCTTGGCTCGACCCAGCAGAACCTGTACGCAGGCTGGCAGACTCTTGGCGTCACTTCTTTGTCAGAAAGCACCACCAACCGGCAGTACGCGGTTTGGATTGAGGCGTACTGGAATATGTGGCCTACTAGTTCAACCCCGCCGAGCGGCATTGCGTCGGACATTCGGGTGTCCTACATCGAAGCGGAGTACGACAAGCCCAACACGGATACCAACATCTGACCGGAGTGATTGTGAACCCGTCAACGCAGCAATACATCGACACCATCAGCAACCCGCCCATAAAGTCACTGACTTCCTTTCAGGCGGACCTGATTGCTTTTCAAGGCACCGTGCCCATGTACAGTGCCGAGCTGGCGATGGAGATGGTCCCGCTCCAGAACGCGGTGATGACAGAGACGAACCCGGCCTATAGCTTGCCGCTTAACAATGCATACCAGCGCACCCAGTTCCTGCAAAACCGGCTGGAGCGATTGAGCGCGCTGTTGCAGGAGATCCGGGTCGGGCTGGTGGATCTCAAGACAGATCAAACGGCGGTCGAGAACGGGGGGTATCCGCCCCCAGTTGGCCCGACGCCATAACACCGGGGACTGACATTATGCGGCTCCACCTGTTGGGGATTCCGCACACGGTCACGCATCCGGCATGGACTCACTGTGCCTTTACACAAAAGGTGCTGAAGTTCAGCCGGATGATGCGCCCGTATGGGTACGAGGTCTGGCACTACGGCGTGGAGGGCTCACAGTCCGGGGCCACCGTGGATGTGGACCTGATGTGTCAAGAGGAGCACCAAAAGCTGCTCGGGCACCGCTACCGGCATGACCGCCTGTACGGTGATGACGCGCAGGACCAAAGCGCGGTCTACCGCCAGTGGAACCTGTACGCGCGTGAGGCGCTGCGGGACCGGGTAGAGCCGGGGGACCTTATCCTGCTGCCCTTTGGACACGCACACGCGGGCGCAGTGCGCGGCCTAGAGCCTCTCAAGGACGGTGCGGTCGGGGCGATAGAGTCTGGGATTGGCTATTACGATTGCCTGTTGCCGTGGCGGATCTATGAGAGCTACGCCGTGCGCCATGCGGCCATGGGGCGCGAGGGGCGGCATGGGGTCAGCCTAGAGAGCGCGCGGCTGGAGTTTACGATCCCGAACTACTATGACCTTGAGGACTGGCCGTTTCGACCGGGTGACCGGTCTGACGGGCCGGTTGTTTTTCTTGGCCGGTGGACTGAGGGCAAGGGGCTGCGGATTATCCGCGAAATGGCGCGCGCGCGGCCTGACATTCCCTTTCTCTTGGCTGGCCAAGGGGACCGGACGTTGTGGGACCCATGGCCCAAGAATGTCACGGACCTCGGGGTTTTGGGTGAGGAACGGGAACGGATCTTGAACATGGCGCGGTGCATTGTCGCCCCCTCCCGCTATGTTGAGCCCTTTTGTGGCTCAGTGGTGGAGGCGCAGTTGTGCGGCGTCCCGGCTATTACGTCCGACTTTGGCGCGTTTGCGGAAACCATTCAGCACGGCATCACAGGGTACCGGTGCAACACCATGAGCCAGTTTGTGGCGGCTCTTGATAAAGTCGGGCGTCTTAACCGGCGGGCTATCCGCAAGCGAGCCGAGCGGCTGTGGGCGCTGCCGCGTGTGGGGCGGCTGTACCATGATGCTTTTCAGGTCTGTGCGGAGCGGCTGGCAAACAAGGCATTTCCGGCGAGCGGCTGGTGATCGGCGTATTGTGCGCGCGTGGTGTTTTCCACAGATTTACTCCCGAGTGTGCATTGTGGAAACACGCCACCTGTCAACCTAGTGAGGGCCTCATGATGGCTGGAGATCCGACGATAACGCTCTCTCCGCTCATGTTGACGGTGGGCACCATTGTGGCCTCAGTCGCAGCGGCATGGGGTGTGATGCAGGCCACACTGAAGCAGGTCACGCGCGAGATGCAAACCGTGCGGCATGACCTCAAGAACTGGCAACAAGCGCAGCAAGGGGTGCTGATGGAGACCCTTGAACGGGTGGCGCGTATTGAAGGGAAGCTGGGCGTCTAGTGTCCCCAGTCTTTGGCACAGTGCCGGTCGAGGTACGCGCGGTACGAGACCTGAGCGTGCTGGCCCCCAAGTTCCGGGCCGCACTGGAGCGCGGCATCGCGCGCCTGATGGCTATGGGGTTCGACCCGGTGGTGGTGGAGACTCTGCGGACCCATGACCGGCAGGAGTACCTGTACGGCTTTGGGCGCGACTATGATGACGGCCGAGGGCGGGTCACCTTCAGCCGGGACGCCGACGAAACATGGCACGGCTACGGACTAGCCGCTGATGTGATCCCGCGCAAGGACGGCTACACTGCCCCACGCTGGGTTTGGGATGCCTATGGCCGCGCGTGGCAAGCGGAGGGCCTTCGCTGGGGCGCAGACTGGGACCATGACGGCAGCACCAAGGACGAGACCTTTCTTGATTTTCCTCATGTGCAGTGGGGGCCTCCAATGCGGCGGTCTCCCTCTCCGCGCGCGGCTCGACTCTTGGCAACTGGAGGCCCTCCCGCTGTGTGGCGTGAGGTTGGTGCGATCTAACCTGAACTGGAGGTGATCGGTGGACACGCTCAAGCTCAAGCTGGTAGAGTACGGGTTCGCGCTTATTGTTGGCCCGCTGGCGGCACTAACCGTGCAGGGGCTCAAGAGCTATCTGGTGTGGGTAGATGGCTTGTCGGTGTGGCAGAAGCGGGCCTTTGTCATGGTCACCGTTACGGTCTTTACCTTGCTGGGCCAAGTGGCTGGCATGGACTTTGGCATCAAGGACGGCGACCTGTCGGCTCTGATGGCGCTGGACGTGGAGATGGTCAAGGTCCTGCTGGCCAGCCTGTTTGCCATGGGCCTGCACGCCGTGAAAAAGATGCTGAAAAAGTAAGGCCAAGGGCTTGCACACTTTCGCTACCGTGGTAGATTTGCTGTTGACTTGGGGACAGCTTCGCGTGATGCGCCACGCGCACCCGATGCCAAGTCAGACCGATCAGGTGCAGAGGATTACGTCTCTCCCGTCGTAATGCCTCGCAGAAAGCTCCGGTGCGAACCGGGGCTTTTCTGTTTTGGTCCCTTGACCTGCAAGGCTGAAGGTGTAGACTAGGCACAGGTCGGGCCTCCCTTGCGTCTCCCGACCGGTTGTGACTGTCCCACAGCCAACCAATCCTGACGCTACCGGATGGTGAGTAGGTCAAGAATCTGGGCTCTGCCGCGCCTGCACCCCAGTCGGTCAGAAATCACCAAGCCGCGTCACACGGTCGCATCACAAGACCGCAGGTAACTCCCGAGGGGGACCACGCATTAGCGGGCGTGGATCTGGAAGGGACCCCATTGTGAGCCGGACAGCCTACACGACGAGGACCGCACTGGTCCGGTGTCCCGCACGACAGGTATGCGCTTCGCGCTTATGACCTGACCGGGAATGGCCCCGCTGTGCCCTTTGCAAAGATGAAGAACAAATAATGAAACTGCCTCTTGCTATTGCATGGGACTCTTGCCATTATACTGGTGTGCGGCGGCAATGAGGCAGCCACACAGCAACCTGACCGGGAGATTAGAACCATGACTACTGCCGCGCCCCTCTTCATCCGCTCCGAGACCCCTACCATTCTTGCCATGGGTCTTGCCTCCAATATGCTCGGCCTATTGGTAAACGGTCCCAACTCTGTGATTCAAGAGATTGTTCGTGAGCGCCTGCTTGACAATAGCGGCGAGATGGCGCAGCTCCTGCACAATGAGCTGATGGCTGGTGATGCCACAGACACACAACGTACCGCTGTTATTGTGGCAAACTTTGTTCGCCATCTTTTGCAGACCACTGTGCGGGAGACTCAAGAAAAGATGGATTGCCGGGGCTTCTAACATTTCACGGGGTCAGTCAACCGGCTGGCCCCAACCACCTGATCGGGAGAACAGGACCATGCCGAACCGCACCTTCTACGAGTGGGACGTAGAGACTTTTGTGGAATATGACGGCACCGATGATGAGGACATTATCGACCACAGCCACAGCGAGACCGTTGCCACCCTCTTGCCAATAGTGGCGCACCCTGACTGTGCCGCGCCCGAGGGATATGAGCAGGGCACCGTCAAGGCTCGGCTAGTACTGGTGCGCGATGTGTTTGATGACGCCGAGATCCTTGTTCACCGCGCGTGGGCCTACGTCGATGATGGGGAGTTGCCTGCTGAGTTCGACGATGGTTGCAAGGTTCCGGTGCGGTTCCACCGTGAGCTGGAATCAGCGCAAAAAAACTTTTGGATTCCCTCTTGACATATCCTGCCCCTCTTGCCATTATTCTGGTGTCCGGCAGCACTGAGGTTGCCGACCTAACCTGATCGGGAGAACAGGACCATGTACAAGTTCCGCGTTGTTGAGCAGCACAAGTTCCTCACCGGCCACATGGCTGGCATGACAATAAAGAGCGAGTTTCCGATCTGCTCTCTCAGCGACTACAACGTGGAGAAGGAGGTCGGCAAGGTCTGGAGGTCCCTGTTCAGCAGTACGATGGGGCGGTTTGACAAGTACGAAGTGGTCAGCGCGCGGATCGTGAAACTCTGAACCATAGCCCGGGGCCAGCCGGATTGCTGGCCCCGGGCATCACCTGAACGGGAGAACAGGGCAATGTCAAAGGAAATCAACTACAAGGTCGGCGAGCAGGTTTGGATTGTTGGCTACTACGACCGGCCCTCGCGGATGTGGTGGGCCTTCTACCGGGACGCCGAAGGCAACCAGATCGGGGACGCATGGTTTGATCCCTGCCGCGACATTCTGCTGCTGATCCGCCCCGACGTCCCGGCATTGGTTGCCTCTTGACATAGCTCGCACCTCTTGCCATTATTGTGGTGTCAGCGCCTCTGCTGGCACCATCACCTGAACGGGAGAACAGACCAATGGCGCGTGAGATTTGCTACGACTGGGTGAGTGAGCTGGTAGAGCTGCACGATGACGGTGTTGATGAGACGCTAGAGCAAGAGTACGCAGCCACCTACGCACAGGCCCGCCAGTCAGCCCGAGCCACGATTGAGCGCGAAGGAAGCCAACACCCTGACCTGATGTTTGAGGATTTCGTTGGGTTGGTCCGCTACATCATCGTTGATGGGCAGGTGCAGGAGACCGAGAGCGTGTATGTGCAACAGGACAACCGGCTGCCTCACACCTTCTTGTCAGGTGCCGCCGTGCCGCTCAAGTATCGCAAAGAGGTGGACACCTTCCACCGCCGCGTAGACTGGGACCGGTACGAGGCGGAAACCTCAGTTGACCGGTTAGTCACTGAGTACGATCAGGCGCGCCAGCAGGTAGACACCAGCCGCCAGCTTGCGAACTGGGCTGGCAATCAGCGGCGGGGTGGCTACGAGGAGCGCGAATACTTCTACGATATGGGGCAAGCGCACCGCGCCGAGATGCAGCGTGCCGAGGACCGCATGGCCGCGATTGGGCTGCGGCTAGATGCGCTGATGCAACGTCACGCTGAGGAGGCGTAAGGATGACGACCAAGTACGTGAAGTGGCTGCGCGCGACTGAGGAAACCATCCGCGCAGATTGTCAGGAGGCGCAGGCGTTGCTGGAAAGTGTCCGCCGACTCAAAGCGGGATGGCTGGGACCCGCCGAGCTGGGCGCGGATGGGATGCCGCTGGACCGTGAGGCGGCACGGGCGAATGCGGTGCATAGAGCATGGCAGGCAGTGATCGCGGCGGAGCTGGATGCGGAGGCGCTCTGCCGGTCCTACCGGGCGATTCTGTCGCGTCTAGATCGTGGCGAGAGGCCCTTTCTATTGGATGACGACTCTATATATTCCAACCTGCCGGTCGGGCCTATCTGATCGGTCTATCAACCCCAACGGGAGAACGGGAGAATGAAAACCAGCAATAGCATCGGGGCACTGGCCCCGGCCCTCGTCGCCGCCGCCGCCGAGCTTGCGCCAGTGGCAAAGGACGCGGTGAACCCGGCGTTCCGGAACCGGTACGCCACGTTGGACGCCATCATGGAACAGGTGCGCCCAGTCCTTGCGCGGCACGGGCTGGCGGTCATGCAGACAGGATCTACGCCGGAAACAGTGGACGGGCGGCTCATGGCGGTCGGGGTCGAGACGATGCTTCTGCACAAGTCGGGCGAATGGATCGCCAGCAGTGTCACCCTCCCGGTTGAGAAGCTGACCGCGCAGGGTGCCGGAAGCGCCCTCAGCTACGGGCGGCGTTATGGCCTTTCTGCCATCCTCGGGCTCACGGCGGAAGATGATGACGGGCAAGACGCCTCCGCGCGCCCGGTGGCTATTCAGGCCCCCAACAGCGCACCGGCGGCAGTGGAGCCCGGGCAGCGCCTCTATTCCAACGTCCCAGACACCCCGCGCGCCAAGCCATTCAGCGGGGACGTGAACGAGGCGATGAGCTGGAAGTTGCCGTTCAAGAAGTCCAAGTTCTACAACGTGGCGTTGCAGGACATTCCCGAGAACGAACTGGAAAAGCTGCTAGAGTTCGTGCGCCGGGACCCTGAGAAGTTCAAGGACATTATCGCGCGGGTCGAGACCGTGCTGGAGGCATGGACCGGCATGGCCGCGAACGCCGAGGCTGAGGAGCGGGACGACCTGCCCTTCTAATGTGAAGAACAAATAATAAAAAAACTTTTGGGGACCCTCTTGCTATTGGGGGTCCCTCTTTGCATTATTGTGGTGTCCGGCGGCACCAAGGCAGCCGACACCAACCTGATCGGGAGACCAGACCAATGCTCAAGACCACGACGACCCCCGCCTACCTGACCACCCAGCCCGTTGTGGCAGAGTTCCCGGCCTACCGGATTGTGGCGGCGGACCTGACCCGCGAGTTCCAGTACGGCGAGCAGTTTGCGGTGCCTTACGAGAGCGGGCGGTACGGCACGATGTACCGGATGTACACCCTTGGCTCAGTGGCCGGATACGCGGCGGACTACAACGAGGACCCCACGGCGGCGGTGGAGCGGGCGCGCGCGCGCGGCGAGGAGCTGTACTGGGCGAACCAGAACTCGACCATGCTGACCGCGTGGGACCGCCCGCAGGAGACCTTCCCGATGGTGCAGTACGGCGATGTGATCCGGTTCGCTGGCAAGCAGTTCTTCCTTGATAAAGCGAACAACAACAACATCGTGCTGGTTGAGTTGCCAGCAGCCTCTTGACATAACGCAGCACTCTTGCCATTATTCTGGTGTCAGCAATGCGGCTGGCACCACCACCTGATCGGGAGAACAGGACTATGCTAGACACCATCAAGACCACGACCACCCCCGGCGCGACCCCTGACGATGCGATTGATCTCAACTACGCCGACTCGTCGCGCCTTATGAAGCGTGTGCTGACCAAGGCGTTCCCGGGCACCAAGTTCGGCGTCCGGTTGAGCAGCGGCACCGGCTACGGCAACTGTTACCTACGGTGGACTGATGGCCCGACCGTGACTGAGGTGGCACAAATCACCTCCGCGTTTGAGGGGCAGGGGTTTGATGGCTGGACGGATATGGCGTACAGCATGAGGACCAAGATCATGTATGACGCGCAGCGCAAGCAGTGGGTGCGTCCGCGCCTGCGAATGATTCTTGAGCAGCGCGACCGCTCCGCAGAGTCTTGACATTCTCTGCACCTCTTGCCATTATTCTGGTGTCAGCGATCCGGCTGGCACCATCACCTGAACGGGAGACAGACCGATGGCACAGCACCAGATGCAGCAGATGACCGTAGAAGCTCTTGAGCAGTGGGCCGAGGAGTTGGCGGCGTTCATTCAGGCATGGGACCGCCCGTCCAGCCGCTGGCACCGCGATGTGGATACGGGCGGGCTTGTGTTGGATGCGGCCGAGCAGAAGTTGCGGCAGGTGCGCGAGGAGCTCGGGTTTCGCCGTGCGGCGGCGTGGGAGGTCAACGTATGAGCCGCCGCCGTCATCTGATGAACCCGGCCGATGATTGGGTTCCGTTGCCCCGTGATCCGGGCACCCGGATGCGGCAGTTCCCAGCCCTGTGCGGAAAGCTGCTGACGATTGTGCCCATGCTGGAGACCTCACCCGGGCAGTCGATCTGCCAGCACTGTGAGGCGCTGGGGGCGGCGATGGGGCTGGAGGCTGTGCCGTGACTACCCTTGACCTTTTCAGCGCGCGTGAGATCCGAGACGCCGCCATTGCGCGCGCGGATCAGACTGTACAGGACGACCCGTTTCAGTCGGCCGTGGTGGAGCAAATCACCGAGATGCTTATTGACCGGCTGCGCGATGTGGGGCAACTGGAGTTCACCGCCGACCTTGTCGGGGTGCTGCTCGACGAGATGCAAATCGTGGACGATCTTTCAACAAGGCGGCGGCTGGCGTCTACCATTATCAACCGTGGCAAAGGCAAGCACTGGCGGCGGATCGGGTCCGCGCAATCCGCGCGGCGGCACTGTGCCGAGATCGCGCTCTGGCAACTCAACGAGGGGGGCGGGACCGTGAGCGGGGACTTGATTGCAATGGCACGGGCGGGCATCACCCTGCTGCCGGGAGAGGCCAAGAAGGTGGCGAATGCCTTCGACAAGCTGCAACAGCGGCTCCATGAGGTGGAGGCCGAGCGTGATGCCGTGCGCGCGGAGCTGGCCAAGTGCCGGGGTGAGGCGTGAGCGCGGCCCCGACCGATTGCCGGGTGCCGGACCCGTCTGACAAGCTCGACGCCAAGGCGGACGGCCAGTTTCAAGCCGTCAACCGGCGGGCGGGGTACGGCGACGACCGATTGAGCCGCACCATTGCCACCGCCCGCAAAGGCTGGACGCTGGCCGCTGGCGAGGGGCTGGTGCTGGTGCAGGAGATCGACCGACTGCGGAAGGAGTTTGACATTGCCACGTCCATGCTGGGCGGCAAGTCCCGGATTATCAATGGCCTGCAAGACGAAATGGACCACGCGCGGGCGCTCTTGATTGACCTCAAGCGATGGCGCGACGAGGCGGAACGGTCCCGGCCGATTGTGCAGGCCGCGCAGGCATACCTTGACTCAGGTGGCAGCTACACCACTTGGCTGGCGCTTCGGCAACTCATCCCTCTATCAGAGACTTCGCCATATGCCACTGAGCCTTGATCAAGCCGTGCGGGGCGAGCGGCCACCGCAGATGACCAAAACCGCATGGCAGCGGATGCATGACCGCAGCCGGGAGTTGATGGTTGAAGCCCTCCGCTCGACTGTTGACCGGCATAACCTTTCCCGAGAGCAAGAGCGCCAGCATGAGTAAGGCATACCGGACCCCCGTGGAGGTCCGAGCGGATTTCCATTTAACAGAAAAGATGCCGTGGGTAGTGATTGATCCGCGTATTGACCGGCTCGCGCAATACGCTGCTGACCTTGAGGTGGCGCTGGATCTTGCCAAGCGCACCACTGAGCGGCTGCGGCTGACGTTGCAAGAGGCACAGCAGGCAGAGGTGGAGGCCATCCGCGCGTTAGAAAGTGCGCGCGTCAAGGCAGCCGTTGGGGTCAACCTGTTTCAGTCTGTGTTGACGTGGGATGCGGCCCGTGGCGGTCGCCATGAGAAGCAAGCCATGGCAGACCTGCGGGAAGCGATCACGATGTGGCGGCGAGAGGAGGCGCGGCTGTGAAGTTCCCGACGAATCAGACCTGCGGCGAGCGGTTGTGGAGTGGTGAGATATGCCAAGAGATAAAGCGCCCGATTCGGCTTTCCTCTGGGCGGGTTACTTTTGGGCTGTGCCTGCGATGCCATGCCCAAGAGTGCGGCCATTGCTGGAACTGCGGCAAGGTGCGCGAGAACGACAGCACGCAAGCATGGTTCTGTGACCGGTGCGCCACCGTGAAAAGCCAGTTGTACAATCAGGAATGGAACAAGGCCCACCCGCGTCGGCGGTCAGTCGCTCAGTCTGATGCCTAAGCGCCCGTCATGGCCAGCCAGCCGACCGCTGCCGGACTGGATGGTGCGCGCACGGGCCAAGGAGCCGGGAGCTTCCACGCCGCGCGCCAAGCCCAAGCACCTAGAAGCGGTGGAACAGCGGCTGTTCATTCAGCGGGTGCGGCTGGACCCGCTGACGCGCGACTTGCCGTGCTGTGCCATCCCGAACGGTGGTGCGCGATCCGCCCGTGAGGCCGCACTCCTCAAGGCCGAAGGCGTCACGGCGGGTGCCCCGGACTGGATGCTGTTTGCCGCGCGGGGGCCGTTTGTTGGGCTGGCACTGGAGTTCAAGAGCCCAACCGGGCACGGGCGTATATCGGAGGCGCAGAAAGCCTTCCACGACCGGTTGCGTCAAGAGCGATGGTCAGTTCATATTGTCAAGACTGCCGCTGAAGCATGGGCGGTGCTTACCACCTACCTGTTAGGAGTAATACCAGATGCCTGACGAGTTGCCGGACCTTTCGATTGCGGAAGCGGCCACGTTTATCGGCGTATCGCGCGCGCGCATTTATCAGCGGGTTACCGGTCGAGCGGGGCAGTGGCCTGCCGGTCGCCCGTTGCAGTCCATCATGCGGGAGACCAAGCGCCCCGGCACCAAGGATGGCCAACAGCGCCGGATCAGTATTGCGGATGCGCTGGCATGGCGCATGGAGCGCGAGGTGAAGCAGCAGCCGGTTGGCCCCATTACTCCGCACATGGATGCCCTGCTGGCCAAATACCGAGAGGCTACAAGTGCCCCGGTTGGGATGCCCACCATTCAGCCGTTTTGATGCGCTGATTGTCACCGCAGGACGCTCGCTCACCCTCACCGGAGGCCCGATGCTGTCGTTCCTGACACTCCCTGATGTGCCGCCGTATCAGCCAACCAAGCCGCTGCCCGTCATCCAAACCTATCGGGCGCAATCCCACGGGCGCACCATTGAATCCCGGGTGCATCTGTCGCACCTCGCAGAGGTGGTCATGGCGCGCCTGATGGTCCAAACCTATGCCCCTGAAACTGTCTGATGCTGCAATACCTACCCATCACGCGCGTGCGCGGAAACCCGAAGAACCCGCGCGTTGTCAAGGATGAGCGATTCCACAAGCTGGTGCAAAGTGTCAAGGATTTCCCTGAGATGCTGGAGCTTCGCCCGATTGTAGTGGACGCGGACTTTATGGTGCTGGGCGGCAATATGCGCCTTAAAGCCTGTCAGGCGGCGGGCCTCACTGAAATCCCGGTCTTGATTGCGGATAGCCTGACCGAAGCGCAAAAGAAAGAGTTCGTCATCAAGGACAACGTCAGCACCGGCACGTTTTCATGGTCCACCTTTTTTGACACGGGCGATGACTGGGACGTGCATGAGCTACAGGACTGGGGCCTTGAGCTGCCGTATTCCCCAAACATTGACCCCAGCTTTTCCCGGGATGAGGTCACAGACAAGGACATCGCCACGGCCGACCAGAAGCTGACCACCAAGTTCAATGATCGGCAGGAGCTACGCGAAGTGACGTGCCCTCATTGCGGCGAGGACTTTGGCATTGACCAGTGAGCCAGTAGACAAGCGGGTCATGCTGGCGGGCGCGTTGCGCGAGCAGGTATGGACATTTGCCAAGACGATGGCGTCTATGCCGCATGACTATGTGCATCAGGACAAGTGGACGGGCAGCATACCCTTTGAGGCAGCCAAGGAGTGGATTGCCCAGCTCGGCGTCCCGCGCCGATTCATGCAACAGACCTATACCTACTTTCGAGCCAACGGGTACAGGTATTGGGCCATGCCAGCCATCAAGCCGGGGACCTATCTCATTAATCGGGCAAAAGAATGATCGCCATTTTGCTCGGGCACCGGATCGGAGGCAGCCCCATGTACGTGGGACAGGTGGCCAATCATGCGGATCTATAACCACGCCAACGTATTGGAAGCCGCGCAGCAGCGGATTGCGTGGCTGTTCGACGAGTTTGAAAACGTGGTCGTGCATTGCAGCGGCGGCAAGGATAGCACTGTGGTGCTCAATCTGGCGCTGGCTGAAGCTGAACGCCGGGGGCGGCTCCCGCTGCCGGTCATGTGGCTAGACCAAGAGATGGAATGGCAAGCCACGGCCGATATGGTGCAGGCGGTTATGGAGGACCCGCGCGTAGAGCCGCGTTGGTTTCAGATCCCTTTCCAAATGCCGAACAGCACGTCGGCAGAGGCATGGATCAAAATCTGGGACGCCGACCGGCCTGACTTGTGGATGCGCCCAAAATGGGCGCGCGCATACACAGAGAACATCTTTGGCCCCGGGGAGGACTTCTATAGCCTGTTCCAAGCAATCCGGCGGCATTTCTACCCTGATAGTTCCTGCGCGACCATTGGAGGCGTTAGGGCGGAAGAGAGCCCCGGTCGAGCGGCAGGGCTGACGAGTTTTCCGACCTATAAGTGGGTGACGTGGGGGACCAAGGAGGACCCCAAGCGGGGGCATTACAACTTCTACCCCATCTACGACTGGACGTACCGGGACGTGTGGAAGGCCATTCATAGCCACGGCTGGCCGTACTGCCGGATCTATGACCAGATGTATCAGTACGGCTACCACATACAGGATATGCGGGTCAGCAACCTGCACCATGAGACCGCCGTCAAGCATTTGCGGTTCATGCAAGAGATTGAACCGGTAACGTGGGAGAAGCTCACCCGCCGCATGAAGGGCATCAACACCGTCAAGCAGCTCAAGCAGTTTGCGTCACAGACCCCTAAAGAGCTGCCGTGGATGTTTTCTGATTGGAAAGAGTACCGGGATTTCCTGCTGCCGCGTTTGGTGCATGACCCAACCACCCAGCACAACCTTGCCAAAACGTTTGCGGCCTTTGACAAGAAGTACGTTGACATGAAACGACCTGACCTTCGCCACAAGGTTGAGGTGGCGTCCATCCTGACCCAAGACGGGGACGTGATGACCAAGATGAAGAACTGGGAGATTTCACCACCGGTTGGCACATGGCGCAAATGGAAGCGCGGCGATGCGATCCGGCCTGAGTTCCTCCGCACGAACCCCTACATCAATGGATGAAGCCCTCACCGCCGTGCTGGAGGCCCTCCGCGCGTTGCCGGAATCTGCGCGTCTGGCCGGAATAGAAAGGGTGCGGGATGCCCTGCACCAGCTTTCCCCGCTTGCTACCCAGCCGGTGGACCGGGTGCGCTGGGTGCCGGTTGAAGAGGTGGACCCCAACGACTACAACCCCAACTCAGTCGCCGGGAAAGAGATGGGCTTGCTGTATACCTCTATCAAGCATGACGGCTACACCCAGCCGGTGGTGGTGATCCGCGATGAGGCCAAGGGCAAATACGTCATCGTTGATGGGTTTCACCGCTATTTCACCTGTAAGAGCAACCCGGACATTTACGAGCGGAACCGTGGTCGGTTGCCGGTCGTGGTGATTGAGAAGAGCATCAACGACCGGATGGCCTCCACCGTGCGGCACAACCGAGCCCGGGGCGAACATTCTGTACAGGGCATGGCCAACATGGTCTTTACCATGCTGGACAACGGCTGGAGTGACGCCGCCATCTGCAACGAGCTGGGCATGGAGCCGGAAGAGCTGCTGAAACTGAAGCATATCACCGGCTTTTCTAAACTCTTTGAGGACGTTGCGTATCAAAAATCGTGGGAATCTAAAAATCAGATCCGGCTACGAAAGGAATGGCAAGCCCGAGAAGCGGCAGGTGAGGCGCTCCAACCGGACAGCCTCAAGCGCGATCCTAAGCAGATGAAAGCAGCCAAGGAGGCGGCTAATGACAAGAGACAAAGCGGGACAACGTAAAAAGGCCATGCTGGAGGCGCTGCGCGCGTCTCTGGGCATTGTGACCACTGCCTGTGAGCGGGCTGGCGTTGGTCGTGCCACTCACTACCGGTGGCTGGAGAGTGACCCGGATTACGCCGAGGCGGTCAAGGAGTGCGAAGACGTGGCGTTGGATTTTGCCGAAACCTCCCTGATGAAACAGATCGGGCGAGGGGAGGCAGCCGCGACCATCTTCTACCTCAAGACCAAGGGCCGGAACCGGGGCTACATTGAGCGGAAGGACGTGGACGTGACCAGTGCCGGACAGGCGGTCGTGTCCCCTCCGGTGCTCTGGACCGACTCCAGTCCCTAAGATGGCCACCGCCGTCATGCCCCGGCCAGCCAAGCAAGGGATGGACGCCGCTGTCCCTCCCTTGCTGCTTTTGCGCCAATACAAAGAGCTATTTGCTCAGAAGCCAATCAAGGCAGATGGGACGCCGTGGCGTTATGCCTTTATCACGGGCGGGCGCGGCAGCGCGAAGAGCTTTCACGTCAGCCTGTTTCTGTTGAACCTGACGTATGAGGTCGGGCACGTCATCCTGTTTACCCGATACACGCTGACCTCAGCCAACCTCTCAATCATCCCTGAGTTCAAGGAAAAGATCGGCCTCTTGAGCAGGGAGGAAGATTTCCACATTACGGCTAGTGAAATCATCAACCTCAAGACCGGTTCGCGCATCCTGTTCCGGGGCATCAAAACTAGCTCCGGCAATCAGACCGCCGCGCTGAAGTCCATTCAGGGGGTGACGACGTGGGTGCTGGATGAGGCCGAAGAGCTTGTGGACGAGGACACCTTTGAGCGGATTGACCTATCTATCCGCCATAAAACGTTGCCCAATCGCGTCATTTTGGTTCTGAACCCCTCCACTTTCAGCCATTTCCTGTACCGCAACTTTATCGAAAACGGGCAGCGGCCTGACACCCTATACATTCACACCACATGGGAGAACAACCGGCACAACCTTGCCCAGTCATGGATTGAGAAGGCCGAGGAGACGCGCGAGCGCAACCCTGCCCGCTATAACCACATCTTTGGCGGGCTGTGGAGCAAGGAAAAGCCGGGGCTGCTCTGGACCCGGGCTGAGATTGAGCGGTGCCGTATTGCAACCGCCCCGGAGCTGTCCCGCGTGGTCATTGGTGTTGACCCTGCCGCCACCAGTCACATGGAATCCAATGAGACCGGCATTGTGGTAGTTGGCGCGGATCGGCAGCGGCGAGGTTATGTTCTGGAGGACCTGAGCGGGCGGTATAACCCCAACCAGTGGGCCAGCATTGCCATTGACGCGGCCAAGCGGTGGAAGGGGAGCATTGTGGCCGAGACCAATCAAGGGGGCGATATGGTGACCAGTGTCATCCGCTCCATCGGGGATCGCGCCAGCGGGGTCCGTATCATTGACGTGCGCGCCTCGCGCGGAAAGTACGCCCGTGCCGAGCCCTGCTACTCCCTCTATACTGAAAACCGCGTGTTTCATGTGGGCGAGTTCCCAATCCTTGAGCAACAGATGGCCGGATTTAACCCGGACGATGACGTAGACTCCCCTGATCGCGTAGATGCGCTGGTTTGGGCATTGACCGCGCAGCTCTTGACTGGCTCAACCCCGTTTGTGATTTAACTGAGGTAATGTAAACCGGCTTTAAGCGGGCTGTTGACTCCTTGCTTGCAATCACCTACCGTTGTGGTGAGGCGTGGCGAGTCCGCGCATGAGTGCCCATTGACACGGGGGCAGCGTGTCCGAGAGGACTACCGGCAGTTCCGTAGTACGGCGACTCGCGCGCGCATGGGATGTGGTGCGTGGACGTGATGAGTCCCGCGCAATCAACTCTATTACCTATCCCAACTTCCCCGGCGCGGCTGGCCTTGCGTCGATGAGTTTGGTTCGCACCGCGAACCCGCAGGAATACAAGCCCGATGGCGCGGTCATCCGCGCGGAAGGGTTCAATAAGCATCCGGTCGTTCATGCCTGTATTCGGGTAGTGGCTGACATTATTTGCTCAGTCCCTCTGATTGTGCTGCGCGAGAAGGGCAACACCGAGAGCCGCGTTGAGGATGACCACCCGCTCCAGCGGCTCCTGAACTACCCCGGACCCCGGCTTACGGCGCGTCAGTTCCGCGCGCGGTACGCGGTGGATTATCTCGGCTACGGCAACAGCTTCTTTCAGCTAGAGCGCCCCGGAGCTACCGGCCTCCCGGTTGGCTTGCGGCCAGTCAATGCCGAGTCCATTCAATCTGTCTGGGTGGATGGTGAAGGAGACCCCCGCCGCTACGATTACGCGAACTGGGCGGGCATCATTGTACAGGCCCCGGTCGAGGATATGCTGCACTTCCGCGATTTGGATATGCCGCGACCCTTTCAACCGGACGTGTTTGGGTTCCCGAGGGGGGCCACCGCGATTGCCAGCATGGCCGCTGACAATGAGGCCACCAAGTACGTAAGGCAAGTGGTGACCAACGACGGCACCCCCACCTTTGCGGTGCTGTTGGCAGATGAAGCCTCACAGGATGACGCGCAGGCCATGCAGGACCGCTACCGCGCGCGCACGGTAGACCGGGGCAAGCGAGGCACTCCGGCGTTCTTTGGGGCGGTGCGGGACATTAAGCCGCTGGGCTTTACCCTGAGTGACCTAGAGTTCCCTGACCTGCGGCGGGTCAGCCGGGAGGACATTTGCGCGGCGTATGGGGTAGACCCGCGCATGATTGGCATCGCCAGTGCCAGCAAAGATTCTGGTCTCTCGGGCGCACAATACGTTGAGGCCCGAGCGCGGCTGGTGCAGCATACCATTGAGCCGATGTTGAGCGCCATTGAGGACGAGCTCAACCACTGGCTCGCGCCTGAGTTTGGCGAGGTCTGGATCACTTACGATCACGACATCCTGCGCGATTTGGTTGAGGATGACGAAAAGACCAGTACGCGCGTGCGCGCGGAGTTCAAGGACTCGCTGCGGACGTGGGAGGAAGCTCGGCGTGCTCTCAAGTTGCCGCCTTTGCCAGTTCCTACTGACGCCATCGCCCTATCTACTGGCACCCAACTGGTGCCAGCGTCTACTGCGGTTCTTGACGCAAGCACTGTTCTACAAGAAGCACCCTCAACTGACAATGAAACCCCAGCAGTTTTCACAAAACAGGACACTGCTGAGGTTAAGCAACGCACTCGCAATCTGACCTACGCCGTGCGCGCGCTCTCTGATGCCGCGCTGGATGGGGACCAGATTGAGGCTATTATGGAGCTGCTAGAGGCTGTTGTGGAGGGCGAGCTTCCGGCGGCGGCGGTTAAGGGGGTGTTGCGGCTGGCGTTCCCGAAGGCTGACCCGGCAACAGTAGCCGCCATGCTGGCGTCTCTGTCAGATTTTGAGGCCCCGGAGGAAGAGCCGGAGGAGGAACCGGAAGCCCCGGAGGAAGCGCCAGAGGAGCCGGAAGAAGAGCCGGAGGAGATGGCGGAGGAGGTTGAGGACCAGCGCCCGTGGTGGGTCCATGTGCCGCCCGAGGAGCGCCCGTGGTGGGTGCCGATGTATGAGAACGGCACGCTGGCCACTGAGCCCCGGTATCAGGCATGGAAGCGGGCGATGGACGAGCTAGACGGTGAAGAGTCGGTTTACTACACCGCCGCGCGCAACCAGTTTGCCGCTGACGCGCAAGCGGTCGCCATGCTCTTTGCCCAATACGTCAAGGAGGCCGCTGACGCTACTGAGGGCCGCCGCAAGGCCATGCTAGACGAAATCAGTCGGCGTATTGACACCAACTACGGCAAAAAGGGCGAGTATTACCGCGCGTGGAAGGCGGCGTATGAGGCGCTGGTTGGGGAGACCTATATGATGGGTGCGCGGCAGGGCGCAGGGCTCAACTTCAACTTTACCTTGCAGTCGCCGGAAGTGCTGCGCGCCATTGACACGCGCGTCTCCAAGCTGGCCGAGTTTGTTGGTGAGGACACCGCCAAGCAGGTGACCGCCGCGATCCGCGCAGCGGAGAAGGCCGGGTTTAGTGTGGAAGAGACCGCGCGGCTGGTGCAGGCGAGCGTGTACAGTGAGCGGCTGACTGAGGTACGCGCCATGCGGATTGCCCGCACAGAGGCGGCTGGCGCTATGTCGCAAGGTTCATGGGATCAGGCGATGGAGCTGGGCATCTACAAATCCAAGGAATGGCTCTCGTTTGATGATCGCAAGACGCGGGACAGCCACCGTCGCTACGGCAACACCAACATCAAGCCCATGGATTACAAGTACGGCCAGATGCTCTACCCGCTGGATTCCATGGGTGGCGCATCAGAGGTCATCAACTGCCGCTGCACTCTTGTTTATTATACGGAAGAGGCCCCTGCACAACCCGAGGTGACCCCATGACGGCAACAACCCAGCGGCCACCCCTGCGGCCTGTGCAGTACATCACCAGTGAAGTGACCCTCTCGGTTCGCGCGGATGGCAACCTGCCGCCCGGGATTGCGGGGCGCGTCTCCGGGGTGGCGCTGACCTATGACGTGGTGGACAGCTACAACACCATCTTCGCGCGCGGCTGTGCCAAGCGGTCGATTGATAACAAGGTCAAGGCCCGCAAGGTCCCGCTGTTGATGGACCACAGCCGCACCGTGGGCGCGCACGTCGGCGTGGTGGCGTCCATGATTGACAGCGGGGATTCCCTGATCATGACCGCTGACCTGTTTGACACGCCCGAGGGGCGCGCGGCCCTTGATTACGTCAAGACCGTGATTGCGGCGGGCGCGTCTACTGGCTTCAGCATTGGGTTTGTCCCGCGTCGGTCTGATATGGTCATGCTTGAGGGCAAGCCGAGCGAAAAGTTCCTAGAGATTGAGCTGCGCGAAGTCAGCCTAACGCCGATGCCTGCGGTGCCGGGGGCTGATGTGACTGGCGCGCGCATGGATGAAACCTCCCCAGTACAAGCTCCCGTCCGGCCAGACGCGGAGTTGTTGGAAACGGCAGCCGTCGTTGCGCTTGAGGCGCTGGATGCCTCAACCCGCGCGGCTATCGTTTCGCGGTATCTGTCTCCCGCCGCCACGTCCCCCGCGTCGGCCCGCTGCTGCGGTCCTGACACGACCCGTGCCACGGAGTCAGCAGGTGTTAGCATGGCCGACCGGCTTGCTGCCGTGCGGCGTTCGTTCCTTACTCCCCAGCACTGAGGGTATCATGAAGGCTCCCCTGATTTCCAAGAATCGCCACGCCAACGAGCTGCGTGAGCAGGCGCATAAGATCCGCCACGATTTGGCGGACCCGAGCGTCAGCCTGTCCGCCGAGCAGGTTGAGAAGATGACGCAGGACCTCCGCGCGCTGGAGATGCGCGCGCAGGCGGCTGCGGAGTTCACCGCTGATGCTGAGATTGACCGGCAGGGTGGTGACGAGGGCCTTGTCCGGGTGGACAACAACAGCAAGGCCGAACGCACGGAGTTCCGCAGCATGAGTGACGCGCAGGGTGAGGTGCGCGCTATCCTCGCCAAGAACTGGCCCAACTACGGGGCCTACCTGCGCGCGGCCACCAAGGGCGCGGGCAACAGCCGGGAGGCTGAAGCACTCCGGCAGGTGGACCAGTACACCCGCACCATCACCGGCAGCACGAACGGCGGCGAGTACCTGCTGCCGCTCACGCAGGTGCCGGAGATTTTCTCTGTGTCCAACCAGCAGCCGGGGCTTTTTCAGGTTGCGCGTCGGTACTCGGTCCCCGGGCGCAGCTTGAGAATCCCGTATCTTATTCAAGATGAGGGCACCACGACCCTCAACCGTCCTATGGCCGGTAAGATCGCCAACGTGACGATTGTGGGTGAGGGCGCGACCAAGCCGGTGCGTGAGCCCAGCTTTGGCCAGCGGCTGCTCACGATGTTTAAGTACGCGGCCGTTACGCAGTTTGGCGACGAACTGCTCGGGGATGACTTCACGGGCGAACTCCCGGCGGAAGTGACCACGGCGGTCGGCGGTCAGATCATCAACAAGCTCAACGAAGATGTGACCATCGACGGCACGGGCTCCAACGAGCCGCTGGGCGCGTTCAACACCAACAATGCCGCGCTCATCAAGCACCCGCGTGCGGTTGCCTCCACGTTCTCGGCGGCGGATGCTTTCCAGATGTACCAGAAGCACACCCATGGGCCGAACTCCATGTGGATGATTACCCGCAATGCGCTCGCCCAGATGTTCGCGCTCCAGACCACCAACAACACGATGGTGACGTGGATTGCGAACCTCCGCGACAAGCCGCAGATGCTGCTGCTCGGGCTGCCGGTCGTGGTAACGGACCTGCTCCCGTCGCTTGGCACTGAGGCGGATGTGTGCCTTGTGAACCCGGACTTCTACGCGCTCGGGCTGCGGCAGGCCCTGACGGTGGAGTCCAGCATCCACTTCGCGTTCACGTCAGATGTGACCACTTACCGCTTTGTGGCGCGCGGCGGTGGCATCCCGCTCCCGACCAGCACCTACGCCTACAAGGTGGATGGCAGCGGCAACAAGGTGAACGCGCACAGCCCGTTCGTTGTACTGGACGAGCCCGCTGGCCCGTAATGCTGCACCAGTGGCTGGGGGCCGGTCTGGCCCCCAGTTCACTGGGGACCCTTAGCCTGACCTCCCGTGGCGCTCCCGACAGCAACTGATCTCAAGACGTACCTGCGGATTGAAAGCACGGCCGAGGATACCCTGCTCGCCGCGCTGGTGGCGCGCGCGCGGGCCATGTTGGAACAGTGGATCGACACCCCCCTTACGGCAGAGGCCCAAACCGCCATAGATCGCGCCGATGCGCTGGACGGTGCGGTCACCTCCTTGGTCTTTCCTCGCCGCCCAATGACCACCACCAGTGTGGTTGATAGTGATGGGGTCACGGTGGTCGCCACCGATTACTGGACAGATAGCCGCAGTGGCATCATCTATGGCAAGGATGGAGTGACCTTTCCGTATGGGCCGTACACCATTACGGCGTCCTGTGGCCTCTCCCTCCGCGCTGATTATGCCCGACTGGAGCCCCTGCTGAGTGAGGCCATTCTGGATTTGGCGGCAGACCTCTACGAACGCCGGACCCCCGGAGCCGCTACAGAAACGGCGGCGGGCACCACGGTGGCATGGGATGCTTCGCGTGAGACGGTGGCGCGGGTTATGAAAACCCTGCGGCTGCTCAAGCTCGGGGTGGCGGTATGACGGTGATGCCGGGGCTGCTTGATCGACGCATCAGCATTTATGAGCGGCAAGACGCCGGAGCGGATGGCTTCCAGCGCCCAGTCTATGTCAAGACGTTGGAGCGATGGGGCCGGATTGATGACACAGCGGACTCACAGACTGTCCCGTTGGCTCCGCAGGCGCACATGGAAAGCCGCACGACGGCCATGGCGACACTGGCGGACTATGTTGAGGTGCCCAAGTTTGGCCTGCTGCGCGAGAACGACGGCCCGTTGTATTATGTGCGCGGCACCTTTGTGCAGCGCGCGCTCCGGTGTCAGAAAGTGACCCTTGAAGCCATTGACCCGACACAGGCGGCGTCATTTGCGGTGTTTGAGGATGTCGAAGTGCTTGACGGCACTCACCTGATTACTGGAGCCTGACGTGAATACTCGGTGTGATGCGCGCGCTATGTGTGGCCATGACCTCCGCATGGTGCGCTGGACCCCGGCAGATATGGCGCGCGCGGATGCGCTAGTGGTTGAGCACGGCGGCATTCTGTCCAACTATATCGGCTCCCTTGGGGCCGATCTCGGCGTGGAGTGGCTGGGCATGGATGGGCGGCACATTGTGTTGACTGGGCGCGATGTGCCGACCTTGCTGTCCGAACTCTCCGCGATGCTCCGCGACGGTGACGAGAGGGTCACTGGTCCGGCGACTTTCTCCCCACCTCTCTCCTAAAGGAGTAGCAGACTCATGGCCGCGTTCAACAAGTTCGACGCCTTTGTCGAGGCGCTTGCCGAGAAGGTCCATGACCTCGGCACTGACACCCTCAAGGTCTACCTGACCAACGATACGCCGTCCGCATCCGCTGATGCGGTCAAGGCTGATCTGGCCGAAATCGGTGCCGGGAATGGCTATACGGCTGGCGGCAATGCCGCCGCGCAGACCTCATCCGCGCAGACCGGCGGGCTGTATAAGCTGGTGCTGGCGGATCCGACCGCATGGACCGCAAGCGGCGGCAACATTGGCCCGTTCCGGTATGCGGTGCTGTATAACGATACCACCGCGTCCAAGAACCTGATCGGGTACTGGGACTATGGCACGTCCATCACGCTGGGCGCTGGTGACACCTTCACGGTGGACTTTGACCCCACCACTGGCGTGTTGACGCTTCAGTAAAACCCTCTGACGGAATAGACCGATGCCCCTCGTTGCTGATCGCGTCAAGGAAACCACCACCACCACCGGAACCGGGGCGCTCACACTTGCGGGCGCAACCACCGGCTACCAGAGTTTCACTGCGGCCTTCGGCAACGGGGTGTCGGTCTATTACGTCATTGCTGGCGGGGCCGACTGGGAAGTCGGCATTGGCACCACCGGTGCCGGTACACTCAGCCGGGATTCGGTGCTGGCCTCCAGTAATGCCAATGCGCTGGTGCCGCTCGCGGCGGGCGCAAAGGATGTGTTTTGTGCGTATGTGGCGGGTCGAGCGGTCACGACCGAAGATGCGGCGACCCTGACCAACAAGACCATCGACGATTACACCAACAACGTCGGGGCCAACTCCACGCATTTCCGCATCAAGGCCGGGGCCACACTGGCAAAGGGCGATGTGGTGAAGGCGGTCGGGTTTACGCCCGGTGAGCAGGCCATTGAGGTGATCAAGGTCGCCAGCTCGGCGGACGTGGCGCTCGGCATCTGTGAACAGGCGCTCAATACGGGCAACTTCGGCACCGCCGTGGTGATTGGTGAGCTGTTTAGTGTCAACACCAATGGGTTCACGGTAGGCGATACCCTCTATAACAACGGCGCGGGCGGCTATACCGCCACCAAGCCGTCGAGCGGGCTGTATCAAGTGCTTGGCTGGGTGGTTCGCGTCAATGCCTCCAACGGGGTGATCGCGGTCAACGTGGTCAGCCCGCTGTATGTTGAGACCAGCAGCAACACGGTCAACACGGCGGTCCTGCGGGATGGCTCCGGCAACTTCAGCGCAGGCACGATCACCGCCGCATTGACCGGAAATGCCTCAACCGCCACCGCGCTCTCTTCGGTGCGTACGTTTGAGCTGACAGGCGATGTGACCGGAACAGTTTCTAGCAACCTGTCAACCGGTGCCAGCATTAACACCACGATTGCTGCTGGCGCGATTGTTAATGCCGACATCAACGCGGCGGCAGCTATTGCAGATACCAAGCTCGCCACCATTAGCACGGCAGGCAAGGTCGCCAACAGCGCCACGACGGCAACCAATGCCAACACTGCCAGTGCCATCGTGGCGCGGGATGCAAGTGGCAACTTTACGGCGGGCACCATTACCGCCTCACTTTCCGGCAACGCGACGACCGCGACCACCGCTACGCAGGTCAGCAATGCGCTGACCGCGGGCACCTATTTGACGAGCGGCGGAACCTTTACCGGCGCAGCGGCTCGCACGTTTGCGGTTGATGCCACCGAAGCCTCAACGGCCAGCAAGGTCGTGGCCCGCAACGCCAGCGGACAGGCGGCGGTCAAGGGTCTGCTGGTGGATGGCACCAGCAGCGGTACGGTGACGGTGCAGGGTGCAGCGGCGGCAGGCACATGGTCGCTTACGTTGCCGACGAGCGGCGGGACAAACGGCCATTTTTTGCAGACCAATGGCAGCGGCGTCACGTCATGGGCGGCGGCTGGTGGCGCAACAGTCAATCAGCAGGTCTTTAACAGCAGCGGCACTTGGAACAAACCTGCGTCGGGCTCCATGATTTTGATCGAGGTGTGGGGTGGTGGCGGTGGTGGCAGTAATGACAGCACAGGACAAACACAGGGAACCGGTGGTTCTGGCGGCAACTATGTTTGGCGTGTCATTCGCATGGCCGATGCTGGCTCCACGGGATCGGTAACGGTAGGTGCTGGTGGTACGGGAGCCGCTAGCGGTGTTACTGGTAACGGCAACTACGGTGGCAACTCATCATTCACAACAACGAGCGGAACAACAATCACTGTCACCGCCGCTGGCGGCGTTGGGGCTGGCAATAACTACAACACCTTGCCACAGGGCAACGTCGGGTCCAGCCCTGCGATCGTCACATTTAAGATCGACAACTCTGTTCAGTCTACTACATATCTAGCGATTGCTAACTTAGCGGTGGCTGATGGGTACTATTTTGGCGGAATCGGGATCACAGGAACTGCAAACTGTTATCAGTGCAGCAGCGTCTATGGCGGCGGCGGTGGCGGATCACAACTCAATACTGGCGCTGGGACGAGTATGTTTGCAGGAGCTGGCGGCACTCGGGGGATTAATGGAACAGCTCCGGCGGGTGGCGGTGGTTCAGGCAATGGTGCGAGCGGTGCGGCTGGTTCCGGTGGTGCCGGACGTGTTGTCGTCACAGTGTGGTAGGAGGAGCGATGACAGAGGATTATGCACTTATCGATAGTCAAAACATCGTCGTAAACATGGTCTTATGGGATGGCGTCACACCGTGGACACCACCGGATGGCTTGACGGCAATCCGCGTTGGCGATCAAATGTGCGGTATCCGGTACACTTACGATCCGGCAACCGGCACGTTCTCGCCGCCGCCTGTTGTCCCCGCGCCGTAACGTATCCGTGACGTAAGGAGCCGCCCAGCGACTACATCAACGCGGTGACCGACCCGTTCAATCCACCGGCATGGCCGGTGCCGCCCGCGTCTTGAACCTGAGCTAAGAGGATCGCATGGCCGTTACCCTGAACATCAATCTCAAAAACGACCTGCTGGACGGCATCGACACGGTGTTTAATAACGGCAGCTTGGAGATCCGAACAGGCAGCCCGCCGGGTGCTGGAGCGACCGCGACCGGAACAGTCCTTGTCACGATGACGTTGCCAGCCGATGCGTTCAACCCGGCAAGCGGTGGGCAAAAGACCAAGGCCGGGACGTGGCAGGATTTGTCGGCAGATGCCACCGGGATTGCCGGATATTTTCGGTTGCTGAATGTCGGCGGAACGCGGGTCTTGGAGGGCACGGTCACGACGACGGGTGGCGGTGGCGATATGCAGTTGGATAACACCAGCATTGCTGTAGGCCAGCAGGTCACTGTCACCGCATTTACTCTCACCAGCGGCAACTAACTCGGAGGCATTATGGCTGTTGTTTACACTACCGCCGTGAAGTCCGCTCGCATGACGGCGGTTCGCGATCAGATTGACGCGGGAGCCGGGGCGGGCATCTTGCAGATCGGCACCACGGGCATGGCCACGGTGCTGGCCGAAATCACACTGGGGGACCCTTCAGGCACGGTGACCAACGGCGTGTTGACGTTGTCCGGGTTCCCGCGCTCCGACGTGTCTGCAAATGCGTCAGGCACGGCGGCGGCGGCACGTATTCGGGATAGCAACAGCACCGACATCATCACCGGCCTCACGGTGGGCACGTCGGCGACTGACATTATTCTGGACAATACCTCGATCAACACGGGTCAGACGGTCACAATCAACAGCGCAACGATCACGCACGCCGCGTGATTCGGTAGACTTACGCCGTAGCGGGGAGCGGTCATGGCGCTCGGAACACCGACCGACAACGGTGCGGCGTATAGTGCATCTGGCGGTGGTGGAACGTCAGTCGCACCGCTGTATCCAGTCGGCATTGCGGCTAACGATGTGCTTCTGCTCATTATTGGGCAGAAGCCATCAACGGCCAATGGTGGGACGGTCACCACGCCAGCAGGATGGACGCTCCGTGAATCGCTGACCGGAGCTGGTGGCTACGGCACCACGTTGGCTGCGGATACCGGCAACACCAACCTGTTCATCTACACCAAGGACACGGTTGCCGGGACAGAAACAGGGTCACTGACCGTTACGGTCGGGACCAACAATATCTGCTGGGGTGTCATTGTCCGCATCCCCACCGCAGGCGCTGGGGCCACCTTTAGCTTTGGCGTGGCTGACGGTTCGCGTACAACCGCCCCGACGAGCGGCGCAGCATTTACCACACTGCTCACGAACGGGGCAACGGCTCCAAACTTTGCGTCAGGAGATATGGCCGTTTGGGCCATGTGTATCCCAACTGACGTACTGAATAACGGGTTTACTGCGCCCACCATCAGCTCAACCGGCACCACGTTTGCAACGCCGGTCAAGCTAGACGAGCCAGATAACGGCGGCGGCAACGATATTGGCGGATATATCGCCTACGCTGCCGCCACAGCGGGTACAAGCACCGCCGCTCCCACGGTTGGCGCTACCGCCACCGGCACAGTCACCAATGTGCGCGGTCCGATTGCGCTCATCCGGGTGCGCGAGGCGCTGCCAGCGATTACCGGCACACTGGCAGCGACTGAAACAGCCGCAGACACGCTTGCTGCGACCGGCGCGGTCATTGTTGATGGTGACCTTGCGGCCACAGAAACTGGCAGTGACACCTTTGCGGCCGATGGCACGGTTGGTTCAGTCGCAATCACCGGAGCGTTGGCCGCTACTGAGACCGGGAACGATACCGCAGCTTTATCTGGCACCGTGCTGGTGGCCGGGAATCTGGCCGCGACTGAGACCGGGGCGGATACCTTTGCCGCGACCGGCACGGTGGCCTTTGGGCCAATCACTGGGACACTGGCGGCGGTAGAGGCTGGCGCGGATAGCCTAGCCGCAACCGGTAGTGTGGTGGTGTCTGGGGCCTTGGCGGTTGCCGAAACGGGCAGCGACACCTTGGCCGCGTCCGGCGTTGTGGTGGTGAGCGGTTCACTTGCCGTCACCGAGTCTGGCGCGGATACGCTGGCGGCGTCCGGCGCAGTCGTGGTGGCTGGTTTGTTGGCCGTCACCGAGTCAGGCAGTGACACGTTGGCCGCGACCGGCACTGTGGTGGTATCTGGGGCGCTGGCCGCAACCGAGTTGGGTGCAGATACGTTTGCCGCGACGGGAACGGTTGGCTTCCAACCCATCACTGGCACGCTTGCCGCTACAGAGACCGGATCTGATACCGCAGCTTTGACAGGGCAGGTCCTTGTCTCCGGCTCGCTGACTGCCACAGAAAGTGGCGCAGACACGTTTGCCGCCACGGGTGCGGTAGTTGTTCAAGGCGCACTAGCCGCGCAGGAAGCGGGCGCGGACGCTTTTTTAGCCAGTGGGGTGGTCGTCGTTGCTGGCAGTCTGGCGGCGATTGAGGTTGGAGACGACACCTGTGCGGCATCCGGCAGTGTCACAATCACTGGGACACTTGCTGCCGAAGAGGTCGGCGCGGATACCGCTGCGGCCACTGGTGTGGTTGTTGTGGCGGGCACCTTGGCGGCGACTGAGCAAGGGGCGGATTCCTTTGTTGCGTCGGGCGCGGTTGAGGTTTCGGGCACGCTAGAAGCGGTCGAGCTGGGCAGTGATGCCTTTAGCGCCACGGGTGTTGTGGTATGGTCAGCCATTACCGGTGACTTGGCTGCCACAGAGAGCGGAGACGACAGCGCGCTGTTTGTCGGGAGCGTCAGTGTTGCTGGTGCGCTGACCGCACAAGAAGAAGGGAGTGATGCCTACGCCGCAGACGGGAGCGTTCTTGTCACCGGGACAGGAGCTGCCAGTCTTGCCATTGGCGTATCCGCGACGATGGAGAATACGTCAGCGGTTACGGCCATCATCACGATTCTGCAAGGGGTTGATGCCGCTGTTGCGGTGCCGGTATTGGGGAATGCCACCGCTGGCTTGACGCTTGATGCCATTAGCCAAGGCACGGTCGCGCACGATGCGACCGCTACCGCAGCTTTTGCGCTTGGCACAACAGCGACTGGCGCGGTGGCTACCACGGCGACGGCAACGGCTGGCCTGACACTGAATGCTGCCGGAACCCTTACGGTTAATACCAACGCGACAACAACAGCCAGTCTGGTTATCCAGACCGCTGCTGTCGCTGGCGCAGCCGTCTCAGGAACCGCCACTGCACCACTAGCGATTGGCGTTCAGTCTACCGGCATCAAGTTTGGCGTTACTGCTGTTGTGGTTCTTGATATTGGGGTGACCAGCAGTGCAAAAATCCCAATCAGTGTAGGCGCGTCAGCCAATACCACCAACCGCGTTGCTATCGTTCGTGCGGATGTGAGTGCTCAGATTATTGTGGGGCAAATCGCATGTCTCCCGCGTGTTGAGATTGTGGAGAATATGCACCCGAGACAACACGCCCGTGTCCGCATCGCCGTATATGAAGTAGTGCCGCGTGTGACTGGCACTTTGACTGTGACGCCGCAATAGGAGAGCATCATGCCAATCGTTTCAGTGGTGAGCGGATACGACGACCTGTTCTATGATGTCACTTTGACCGATGAGAGCACAGATCAGCCATTGACGCCACAAGCGGCTGGCACAGTCTCTGTGAGCCTTTGCCGTATTAACACAACCACTCCACTCGGCCAAACAGCCACACAAGTATTAAGCAGTCAAGGCAGCGGACGCTGGACCGGTTTGCACGATGACGCCGACGTGTTAGCGGCCTTGAATGCCGGAAACGTGGTGATCGGCCAACAGTTTGATCTTGTCTTGACAATCGGGTCAGTGGCCATCCGAAAGCTCGGGACGTGTCAACGGGTGGCTATAGTGTCGGCCGCGTAAGGTGTCAAGCGGTGGATTGACCTTGTGCTTGTACCGGTAAAGATTTAGGTGCTGACTTTCTAGGGAGCGTGGTTGTATGCTCGGATCCTTTCCGTTCAGTGACGTTCCATTTTCGTCTCTTGGGACAGTCGCACTGGCTGTGTCAGCAGCGGTCGGGTCTTTTACTTCGACCGGACAAGCGGCATCGTTTGCGCTGACACGGGCCTCGGAAGCAGGCGCATATGCACTGACCGGGCAGACCGCCACGCTGGCGCAAAGCCGCACGATGGCGGCGGGCGCTGGGACCTTCACCCTGACTGGTCAGGCAGCGAACTGGCAGCGGTCAGCCGCGTCAGGGGCGGGCGCGTTTGCGCTGACAGGAGAGGTGGCGAGCTTCCCGGTTGGGCGGCAGGTCAGCGGAGCCGTTGGCGCGTTTAGTCTGACTGGCCAAGCGGCGGGCCTGAGCCGGGGCGGGGTGCTGACCGCTGGCGCGGGTGCGTTTGTCTTGACTGGCCAGCCTGCGGGTGGGGTCTATACCGGTCCATCTGAGGCCGGGGCCTTTGCCCTAACTGGCCAAGCGGCTGGGGTTCGTGTCGGGCGGTATATGGCAGCCGGGGTCGGCGCGGTGGCATGGACCGGTCAACCGGTCACCACTGTGCTGACGCGCGTGAGCGGGACCGGGACCTACACCCTGAGCGGTCAGGCGGCTGGCCTGCGTACTGGGAAGGGGTTAACCGGCGGGGTCGGGCAGTTTGCGCTCACCGGCCAACCGGCCACCCTAAATGCGGCCCTCTCCCTTCCGGCAGCAGCAACCAGCTACAGTCTGACCGGCCAAGCAGCAGCTCTTCGCAAAGGGTTTGTCCTATCCGCCGGGGCTGGCAGCTTTGCACTGGCCGGCCACCCGGCGGTCGGGGTTTACACTGGACCCGCTGCGGCTGGCGCATTTTCGCTCACCGGACAAACAGCCATCCTGCGGTGGGGACGGTTCGTCAGTGCAGATGCCGGGGCCTTTGTCCTTACTGGCCAACCGGCGGGTGTCGCGCAGGCACGGCGAATGGCGGCGGGTGCTGGTGCCTTTTCATTGGCCGGTCAGGCAGCCATGCTGGCGGCAGATCGCGTGATTGCGGCTGCCAACGGGTCCTTTGCATTACTCGGTCAATCCGCCAACCTTATCGTTGGGCGTCAACTTCTGGCTGCAACCGGTGTCTATACATTAGCCGGTCAAACGGCGGGTCTTAATCGCGGCAGAAGGCTTGCAGCAGGCGCTGGCTCTTATCTTTTGACTGGCCGTGCGGCGTCACTTTCGGTCAGTACCGTCGAACGATTGCGGGCGCGTGATTTCTCAATGCCGTATATTGCGGTACGAGATGAGTCCGAAGGCTACTGGTAAGGGGGCGCAACCATGCCGATCACGACCTATAAGACGATCTACACCGGGAACGCGCACCTTGTCCGGCAAGCGGTAGAGATTTACGAGCCAAACACAGACAGTTATCAGCCTTTTGTCAACGGGACATTTGCTGTCTCCTTTGCTACGGCTGCTGATGGTACCGGGCCGATTGCCGGATTGCAGAACATTGCACTGGCAGCGGCAACAGGGGAGCCGGGGACCTATTACACGATCATTCAGGCGTCATCACTGACACCGCTGGTGGCACTGGCCGGGACGGTCATCTATCAGATAGTATCAGGCGGTCCTTACAATGGGCTGCGCGATGTCACGCCGCTGCGCGTCTCTTCTGTCCGGTACGCACAATGAGTGTGGATCTGGTGGACCGCGCAGCGGAGGCGATTGGCCGGTATGATGGCGCAGCCAAGAAAGGGCTGGGCGCTGCCGCGCAGTTGCTCCACCGGGAAGTCAAGAAGGCTTTCGGCACCAAATATTACAAGGGCGGCAAGTTCCGCGATACCCTCAAGGTGCGCGCGTCAATCCGCTACCTGACGCCATACAAGACGCGCAGCGGGTGGGAAAGTGTCGTCGGCACCAAGATTATACAGGCGCTGTACTGGGAGCTGGGGCATGACAATATCTACACCCGCAATAGAGAGCGGGTGCGGATTTGGGAGCCGACCGGGGTGGCAAAGCGCGAGGCCATGAAGGCCGAGTTTCGCGCGGTGGTCACAGCCATCATGAACCAGAGGTAGCCATGGCCAAGGAAAAGCCTCGGTATGTGGTTCCCGGCAGCCTAAATAAGCGGCAAGCGACGAACTCCACAGTTCAGATTTACGCCACGTTACGGCAGGCGCTGCTGGATTATGTCTCACCGCAGCAAGAGATGCTGCGCGAGATTGTGGGCGATCCTCCGCGCATCTATGTCCGGTCAGCCCCGGATGGGGTGGTGTTCCCATACCTCACCCTCTTGCTCTCCCGCACTTCGCAGGCGGCGTATAACGGCTACCGGGAACAGGCCACCCTTGAGGTGCAGGCGCTTGGGCGTCCTGAGTCACAACTTCCGCTGGTTGAGACGGCAATGGATGTGGTGGACCAGTGCCTCACCAGCTACACCAACCCCACACAGGGGCTAATCGTCGGCAGGAGCCGGACCCGGAGCACCATTCCGCTGTTTACTGATCCTGCCGAGTCTACTGTGGTCGGGGTGGTTGCCACCTACGACCTCTTTCTGTGGCCCACCGTCCTCACCTCACGGGCCTAACCGCGCAGCACCGCAGCACGAACCAACTACCCAGAGGAACGAACGATGACGGCACCACTGACTGGTTACACCTCCACACTCCCGACCGACGTTGTGCTGGACAGTGGCGTCCTGTACGTCGGGGCCACTGTGCTTGGCGCGTTCAATGGCGGGCTGAAGTTTGATCCCGGCGTTGAGTACCGAAACGTCGAGTTTGACGGCAAGCGGTCGCCTCTCAAGGCGCTGGACCGCAAGACCGGGTTCATGCCAAAGATCAGCGGCACCGTGATTCAGTTGTCCACTACCAACGTCGGCCAGTTGGAGCCGGGGGCTACTGTGGTGGTGGGCGGGGCATGGACCGGCTCCACCAGCTATATGCCCAAAGATGCGGCGGGCTTTCTTGCCTCCGGTGACTACCTGACTGATATTCGCGCGGTCTGGCTGCGCGGCAACGGCGAGTATGTACAGGTGCGGTTCCCGAGCGCGCTGTGCACCAAGTACGACATTACTTCGCAGGATGGAGCTGAAATCGCCATCGCGCTGGAGATTGAGGCGCGGCTAGATATGTCCGTTTCTGGCGCGCAGATAGGCGATTCGCCGTACCGGATTGAATACCTCGCGACCCTGTAACTCTTTCTTTCCCACACAAGGACCTGATCCTTATGCCGACGATTGATCTAGACGCGCTGGTGTCCGAGGAGCGGTTGCCCAAGGTCAAGCTGTACGGGCGTGAGCTGGTGGTGCGCCCCATGACCGGGGCCGTCGCGCACCGGATTGCCAGCGTGCAGGCGGATGATGCCAACAGCAGCGGGATGTTTACCGTGCTGCTGGAGGTGGTCGGCCGCGCCATCCCTGAACTGACGAAGAAGGAACTGGAAGGGCTTTCGGTTGAGCAGGTGATGGCACTGGTGCAGTTAACGCGCGGGCAGATTGCGGATGTGGAGCAGATGATCGCGCAACAGCTACAGGCGGACCCAGCGGGAAAAGCGGCGTAGCGGCTCCCCAAGCATCCGTCACGGTGACGTGGGATGCCGCGCAGTATGTCACACGCGCCATCGTTGAGGTGGCGCTCAGAACAGGGCAATCGGTGCGCGCGGTGGCGGCGGAATCGTTTGCCCTGACCTTGTGGATGTGGGCCGAACTGGCGCGCATCCGCAAGGAAGAAGAGGTGCGACGGCTCGGTGAGCGGACAGACTTGGCTGGCCTGATAGCGGTAGCGTTCCACAAGCCGGAGGACTTGCAGAAAGCAGAGTTTCGATACTTGGCAGCGGCGGGCACGTTGTCGCAGATGATGGAGGCCACGCGCGCGCGTCTCATGACGCACGTTGAGCGGCTGGAGGCCCTACGGCAGACTAATCGTGTGACACAGGCGGGGTGAGGCATGGACGTATTCGCACTGACCATGCGGCTCAAGGAGGAAGGAGCCGGTCAAGTTCGCGCAGCGGTTGGCAAGATGCGCGAAAGCTTCAAGGCGGCAGCCAAAGACGCCAAAGTGCTCAACAAGGCCACCTCTGACCTCTCCAGCCAGTTTAAGAATCTGGCAACCAGTTTGGCGGCAGTGGCCGGGGCGGGCGCGACCATGCGCGCCATGGACGCCTACGCGCAGATGACCAACCAGCTCAAGCTGGCCACCACCAGCACCGAAGAGTTTGAGGCCGCACAAAAAGCGGTCATTGGCATCGCGCAGCGCACCAATCAGCCGCTGGAGTCTGTGGCCGAGTTGTATGGCAAGGTCAGCCGCAGCGCGGGCGCACTCGGACTCTCACAAGATCAGGTCGCCAAGCTCACAGAAAACGTCAACAAGGCGCTGCTCATCAATAAAACCGACGCCGGGGCAGCGGCGGGCGGCATGATTCAGTTGGCGCAAGCGTTGTCCAATGGCGTGGTGCGGGCGGAAGAGTTTAACAGCATCATGGAGTCCATGCCGCCGCTGATTCAGGCGATGGAGAAGGAGGCCGGATTGGTTCCCGGCACCTTGCGGAAGATGGCGGTGGAGGGGCGGCTGAGTTCAGAGGAGTTCGCCAAGGCTATGGTGAGCAACCGCCGCATCACGCAACAGTTCGCGGACTATGTGCCGACCGTGAGTCAGCAGTTGGTTGGCTTGCGGAACCAGTTTGTGCTGCTGGCGGGCAAGGTGGGTGAGGTCACCGGTTTTACCGAGACACTGAGCAAGGCGATTGGCTGGCTCAAGGACAACCTGCCAACCGTCACGGCTTTGGTCGGTGGTCTTGCCGCGATGTGGGTGACCTACAAGCTGGCCATTCTCGGTGCGGCTGCGGCAACGGCGTTGGTCTCTGGTGCGGAAACCCTCGCGTCCTTGTTCGCGCTGGCCAAAGCGGTCAAAAACGTCGGGGATGCGGTGGCCTTTGTCTCGCTGGCGACTGGTGGATGGGCCAAACTGCTCGGCCTAGTGCTGGCGCTTGGCGCAGGCTACACGGCATTCAACTACATCATGAACCGCCTTGACGGCGTGATGGGGTCGCTCAACACCAAAATCACTGAACAAGCCAACGGGTTGCGCTATCTGGCCAATGCCAACGCGTCCCTGCACGGTGTACTGGCTGAGACGGCCACCTTTACAAACAAGGCAGCGGAGAAGGCGAAGAGCTACATGGAGATGTTGACGGAGTTGGCTGGGCTGATGCCCATCACCACCAGTCAACAGGCGGCACTGACAGCGGAAGAAAAACGGCTGTCCTCTGAGCTGGCCAAGACCAATATCAACATGGCCACCCGCCTCAAGCTGGCGCAGCAGCTCAAGGCGGTGCAGGAGGCGCTCGGAAACGCAACCATCAAGTACAGCCTGAGTGAATCCGCCGCGCGGTTCAAGGCACAGGCGGGCACCTTTGGTGCGGGTCCACTCAAGCGCGGGTTTGAGGTGGCTCCGATTGACCCAGAACGGGTCAAGACGGCGGTGGGCGGAATCAAGCCGTCACTGGATGTGGCGCGGGCTGAGTTCAATCAACAGATGGAAAGTTTCGCCGCTGATCTGGACACCCAGCTTAAGAATACGTTGGTGGACGGTTTGGTCTCCGGCATTGAGTCCGCGATAGCCTCTGGGTCCATCAAGCAAGGATTTAAGGCGCTGGGCGCAACCATTCTGTCCGGTATCGGCAACATCCTGATTCAACTGGGGTCAGCCATGCTGCCGGTCAGTAAGCTGGTGGCCAAACTGTGGGCCAGCTTGGCAAGCCTTAACCCGGTGGCGATGGCCGCAGCGGCGGTTGGCATGATTGCTATTGGCGCAGCCATGCGCGGCGTTGCGGGCCGGATTGCAGGCGGTGGCATGGCGGGCGGTGGTGGCGGCAATGTGGGTGGCTTCAGTGCCCCGGCTTTGGCGTCAAGCGGAGCCATGACCTTGCCGACCCAGTTTTATGGGCCGACTGCCGCAGGCGCAGCCAATACCATCGAACGGGTCAACCCGGTCAACGTCACCATTATTGGCCCGAATGACCCTGCCGCGCAGCGGCAGATGCAGGAACTACTGCGGAACGCCAACCGGCGAGGGAGTGCCTGATGGCCAGCATCAGCTTTAACGACGGGGCAAGCGCCACACTGGACAACGGGCTGACCACGACCGCAGGCGGCGTCGGTTCGCGCTTTGCCAACTGGACACCGTTTACGCGCCGGGTCGGTGAGCGGGCAGTCACGCTGGCAACTGGCGCGTCTTATGCCTTTACGTTCCGCATCGACTATGGGGCCACCTTTGAGATTCGGGAGATCCCGAACACCTCGCAATCAACCGCGATGCGGTTAGTGCGGCATCTGCAAGGTGGTGGCACCTGCACGGTGACCACCGATGATGCGGCTTCGCGCGTGTACACAACCTGCGCTATTGATCCGCAAGGGGATGTCACGCTTGATTTTCAGGACCCGACGTTTCTGACCTACACGCTCAAGCTATCCCTCATCAATCTGGGTGGGGCGGATATGCTGTGCGTTTACTCTTGAGATAGAGGCCCGTCATGCCGCAGACCGTTGCCTATCGCCTGACGATCCGCAACGCCTCCACAGTGGCCAACCCAAACGGCACAGCGGACGAGCTGGTGCTAACGTCTCAGCCGTTGGGGGCCAACCCATACATTGCGGCGGCTCCGAGCGGTGATGGGGCCGAGGTTGATCCGCTGACGGGCTCTGTGCGGACGGGCTCCTACACGGTGGAAGTCGTTGATGCCAACACCGGCACTGACGCCACCGGCACCATCCGGGTCCTCACCAACAAGCTAGAGGACGCCACCTTCCGCCAGCAGTTGCTGTCCCGGCGGGCCTATCTGGACATTGTGCGCGCCGGGGTCACTAGCCCGCTCGCGGTCGGCTACATCACCAGCATTCGGCTCATCAGCCCGATGCGGTATGCTATCAGCATTGGCGACACGCGCCGGGTCGAACGCACCCAAACCATTTTCCAAGGGGCCAGTCTCGGCGCGTATAACATCCGGGGCTGTTTCACTGGGGGACCGGTCACCGCTGACTTTGGCACCATCCTCGCGCGCGGCGGCTGGAAGTATCAGGTGTTTGTCAGCGGGTCTGATGTTGAGCTGCGGTTCGTGGAAGGCTATGAGCCTGCCATGGGCGCGCCATTGGTCAAAGATTGGCGCAAGGTGGCGCGGGCAGACATTCCTGAGCTGCTGCAAACTTACACCCAGCCCAACCCCTACGCGCTCGCACTTGGGCCGGGTAACCCCAGCAGCTCACAGTACGTCACCAGCTTTACCACGCCTGTCTTTGATTCAGTCAGCAATGACTGGGTGGTTGGCGGCGGGGTGCAGGCCATCATCAACGGCACGGCGGTGCGCGCGCTGGTGTGCGGCTACAGCGAAACTCCGTACACTGAGAGTGCCGGGGTTTCACAGGTGTTTCTGTATTGGCCGGGGTGCCCGTACAGCACCGGTCAGACTGTCTATTGCTCACTCACGACGGTAGACATTAACGACAAGTGCCCGCTTTATTTGGACGCGCATCCGGTTGATCTGGTGACAGCCATTTGGACCAACGCGCGGGTGGCGTATGACTCCAGCGCGGCATGGATTCAGACGATTAAAGACCTGATTGGGCCAAATGTCCGGCTGGCGTGCCGATTCCCGCAGGCTCCGGTCATGGATGAGTTTCTGGAGCAGGCCATTTTTGGCCCGTTTGGCATCAGCGCGCGCACGAACAGCCAAGGGTATCAGGAGCTGTTCCCGACCCGGATCACCACCAGTGCGGTGCCGTCGTTGCAGTTGACCGCAGCAGATATGCGGGGCGCGGACGAGGTGGTGTTTGATCTCGACGAGCAGACGGCCATCAGCGGGGTGCGCCTGACACAGCAAGTGTTCGCGCCCCGGTACTATGCTCCCGGCACGACCGGGCAGGCCACCGCTGGCGGTGGCTCACAGGGCAGTGGCCCCATGGATGGGGTCATGGTGACTGAGCAGACACAGACCGCGCAGTACCTTGACCCGAATCTTACCGTATTTAGTGGGCGGGTCATTGAGTACAAGATCCCGGGGATGATTCACAGTGCGGCAGACTTCATGCCGGACACCGGGGTGCAGCTTGATGCCATCGCGGTCGGGATGTTTGACCGGTTTGGGCGCGGGTGCCAAGCCGCCGAGGTGTCTGTCTTGGCTACCTCTCCGGTGGCTGCGGCAGCCCTTGGGGATGAGATATATTTTGCGGCTCCGCACTTTCCGAACAAGGGCTATCGCATTGGCGAGAGCACGGTCGGGGACCGCATCATGCAAGTGGTGCGCCGGACAGAGACCCCGGCGGGTCCGGTATTCCGCCTGCTGGATTCTGGGCTGGCCGCGCAGCCGGTCGCGCCTGCTGCCACTATCAGTATCGCGCAAAACCCCAACGCCGCCAGCACGACCGCGCGCTTTACCATTACCAATGCCGCCGCGATTAATGCGACCGGGGTGTTGCAGGTCCGGGTGGAATATGCGACTGGGACCAGTACGCCGACCACGAACGGCAAAGACTTCACAGTCTATAACGCGGGTGAGGTGCCGACTGGCGCGGTAGACCTTCCGCCCGTGCTGACACCGGGTGTGAATGTCTATGTGCGCGCGCGCACCGAACAGGCGGGGCGGCGACCCTCCGCATGGACAGCGTGGGCCGGGGTGGCGCTGGCCAACATTCCGGTGATTAGCTCCCTCATCAGCAGTAACCTGCGGCAGACAGCGGTCACGTTGTCATGGACCAACAGCAGCACCAGCCTGCCACTGGCTGTGTTTGCCTATCAGGGCGGGTCTGCTCCGGCGAACTGGCAGCCCTACCGGGTC
>Ga0209972_10000431_pt1 | contig 40707 bp, 37 predicted proteins | sample NOAtaG_7_FD_187302 | JGI IMG/M metagenome (GOLD analysis project Ga0209972, IMG submission 187302) | Freshwater lake microbial communities from Lake Erie, under a cyanobacterial bloom - NOAA_Erie_Diel1S_2200h metaG (SPAdes) (version 2) | ecosystem: Environmental > Aquatic > Freshwater > Lake ...
GATCTTGACGCTCCGTGTTTGCTAAAGAATGATCCTTTTAAAGGAATTACATATTCTGAAGGGAAAGTCATTTTGAATGAAAAACCGGGGATTGGAGTTACGACTTCGCTTTTTTAGAGGCATTAACCACGAAGAACACGATGTTTTACGAAGCTCACAAAGAAGTTTTTCCACTTCGTGTTCTTCGTGAAAAAACTTAGTGTGCTTCGTGGTTAAAAAAATTATTTCAAATGATCTTGATTGAACATCAGCGGCAATAAACTTTCTACGCTTTTAGCAACAAAAACTTTTCCTGAAGCAGAACCCATGATCACTCGAATTGGTTCTCTAAATTTAATTTCGTATTCGGCTAATGCTTGTCGGCACGAGCCACAAGGAGTTACAGGTTCTATTTGTTTTACATTATCGGTAATAACAGCAATCGCTTTTACTTTAGAAGTAGGATATTGTGCTGATGCGTAAAACACTGCTGTTCGCTCGGCGCATGTTCCACTTGGGTAAGCCGCGTTCTCTTGATTATTTCCAGTCACAATAGTTCCATTATCTAACAAAACAGCAGCACCCACCTTAAAATTTGAATAGGGCGCGTAAGCATTTTTTGCGATCTCTTTGGCTTTGTTTAAAAGCAGTTGATCGTTTGGGTCCATATCACTTTCACTTTGATATACATCAAAGGATAGATTCACATTTTTTATTTCCGATCTTGCCATTAGTTAATTCTTAATCCTAAAATTATCAGGTCTCTTTCAACTCCATCCATATTGGCCACCTTAGGAAAATGCGCCCATTTTTCGAATTTAAATTTATAGAATAATTTCAAGCTTGGTTCGTTATGTCCAAAAATAAAACCCAATAAATTCTTAATTCCTCTGGGTTTACTCTCTTCAATTGCTTTTTGTAAACACGCATTTCCTAAGCCTTTGCCTCTTGCGCTTTCTTCTAAATAAATACTTACTTCAGCGGTAATGTCATAAGCGGGTCGACCATAAAAACTATTAAAACTCATCCAACCTGAATAAATTCCTTCGTGTTTTATGATCCATAGTGGACGATTAGTTTTATTATGCGAATCGAACCACTGTTGTTTGCTTTCAACCGTTACCGGTTCTAGATCTGCAGTAACTAAACGCGACGCAACAGTTGAATTATAGGTCTCAACGATTTTTTTGAGATCGCTCACTTCTGCATATACAAACTCAATTTTCATCAATATAAAAAGTTGTTGTAAGGATAACGTTTTATATGCATTTCTTTCACCATCTTATACAAAGTACTTCGCAATTCTTCCATGTTTTGTTTGTTAACCGCACTGATAAAAATGCAATTATTATTTAAGTTACGCATCCATGTGCGTTTAACTTCTTCCAGCGACAAATTCTCGCGCGTTGTTGGTGTAAGATCATCCTCATCCTTTGGTGTATACTTAAATGCATCGATCTTATTGAACACCAATAAAACAGGTTTATCTCCGGCTTTTATATCATGCAGTGTTTGATTCACTACATTATAATGATCTTCAAAATTCTTATGCGAAATATCTACTACATGCACCAAAAGATCTGCTTCTCGCACTTCATCTAAAGTACTTTTAAAACTTTCCACTAATTGCGTAGGTAATTTTCTAATAAATCCAACGGTATCACTCAACAAAAAGAAAACATTATCAATTGTTACTTTTCTTACGGTTGTATCAAGTGTTGCAAATAATTTATTTTCGGCAAGTACTTCGCTCTTACTTAAAATATTCATGATGGTACTTTTGCCAACGTTTGTATATCCAACCAATGCCACACGAATAAGGTCGCCGCGATTTTTACGCTGGGTTGCCATCTGTTTATCGATCTCTTTTAAACGATCCTTCAACAGTGCAATTTTATCTCTTACTATTCGTCGGTCAGTTTCAATTTCTTTTTCACCTGCTCCACCGCGTGTTCCTGTTCCACCTCGTTGACGTTCTAAGTGGGTCCACATACCAGTTAAACGCGGCAACATGTATTGGTATTGTGCTAATTGCACTTGCGTTTTTGCGTGTGCTGTTTGTGCACGTTGTTCAAATATCTCTAAGATCAAGGTTGTACGATCTAATATTTTTTTACCGAAAACCTTCTCTAAATTTCGTTGTTGCGAAGGAGAAATCTCATCGTCGAAAATGAGCACATCAATTTTATTCTCTTTCACATATGCAGAAATTTCTTCTACTTTTCCCTTTCCAATGTAAGTTGATTTATCAGGTTTCTCTAATCGTTGGGTGAATACACGAACAGTTTCGAGGTTGTAAGTACGTGCTAAAAACTCAAGTTCATCGAGGTATTCCATTACCTGTTCTGTTTCTTGCTGCTTTGATGCAACACCAATTAGAACACACGTAAGTTTAGGTTTTTCAGTGCTATGCAGGTCCTTCATTAATCGTTCTACTATTTACCTTTCAAGCTTGAATGCACGTAGTCTGCTATCATTTGGGCTTGCTCTTCATTCACCGGTGCCGGAGGCATGGTGCTTTTACCTTTTAAAATAATTTCTTTGATGGCAGCAACATCCATAGTAGTAGCTGTAAGATCTTTTGCACCGGCCATTGCTAATTTTCCGTCAGAGCCATGACACAGTTTACAGTTTGCTTCATAAAGTGCAAGACCATCATTTGCAACCGGAGCGCCGGTTTCTACAGCAACAATGGCTTTTTTCTTTGAATACACTTCAGCTAAACCATAACTACCGGTTATTAAAAGTAAACTTAATGCAGCTAATACTTTATTTGACTTTTTAAATCCAATAACAGCGAGAGGGATAGAAGAAAATACCATTGCTAATTTTATCCAAAACAAGTAATCAAATTTGCTACCAAATGGCAATTGCATTGCTAAATAAATTCCGGTGATTAGGAACAGCGCACTTATGATCATTTCAGGTATTCTGAACATTTTAGAGAATTTCTGTAAAAGATCCGTTCTGTTACTTAAAAGCAATACAGTTTTAATTACATATAGCAATAAGAACAGAGTAACAACTAAAACGTGTGTATGTAGAATTCCTTTATACATGATGTGGTTTTTAAAGCACTAATTTAACAATAATAGACGAAATAATACAGCATAATTTTATTAGGAATTACACATAATGTAGTTAATTTTATAGCCTATTCCCTATCAAATGAAAAAGTTAGTCATAGGATTCGCCTGTTTATACATAAATCTCAGCTTTTCACAGAGCACTTTTCCGGCAAACGGCGCACCTAACCCAATTCATACCACTTATGCTTTTATTAATGCGGTAATTCATGTGGATGAAAATATCACGCTAAAAAATGGCACACTCATAATTAAAGATGGCAAAATTGTTGATGCCATAGAAAAAGGTGCAGTTCCGAAAAACGCAGTAGTTTTTGATCTGAAGGGCAAACATGTCTATCCTTCGTTCATTGATCTTTATTCAGAATATGGAATTTCTGAAACAGGTGAAAGTGAACGTCGTAATCGCCGACAAATGGGTCCGCAAATGGAAAGCAATGTAAAAGGCGCTTATGGGTGGAACCAAGCCATTAGATCGGATGTTGAGACCTACAAAAATTTTGTTCACCAAAGCGAGCAAGCCGAATCTTTCAAAAAAATAGGAATAGGCGCAGTGCTTTCTGCAAAAAAAGATGGTATTGTAAGAGGAAGTGGTGTTTTAGTGAACTTAAATAACGCAAAGGAGAATGAAAGTATTGTTACCGACAAATGTGCGGCATTTTACGCGCTAAACAAAGGTAGCTCCTCACAAGATTACCCAAGTTCATTAACAGGATGTATCGCATTGCTTCGTCAAACATATTACGATGCACAATGGTATAAAACGAATGCGGGTAAAGTAGAGTATAATATTTCACTAGAGAATTTTAATCAACTGCAAAGTTTACCCGGCATAATGGAGAGTAATGAAAAGTTTAATAATTCACGCATAGCCTCCATTGCAAAAGAATTTAATACGCAATACATTTTAAAAGTTGGTAATGCGGATTATCAGCGAATTGAGGACCTAAAGAGTACAGGTGCAAAATGCATTGTTCCTGTTAATTTTCCTGACGCATATGATGTAGAGGATCCCTTTGATGCCGATAATATTTCTTTGGCTGATCTAAAACATTGGGAAATGGCTCCTAGTAATTTAGCTGCTTTTGAAAAAAATAATATTCTATTCTGCATTACTGCTGCTGATCTAAAAGACAAAAAGGTTTTCTTGACAAATATTCGCAAGGCTATTAAATATGGTTTAAGCGAAAAGATGGCCTTGAAAGCTTTAACCACTAATCCTGCCTCCTTTGTTAAAGCCCAAACAAAAATTGGATCACTTAAAAAAGACATGTATGCTAATTTCTTCATCAGCTCAAAAAATATTTTTGATGATGAAGCAAGTGTTCTTGAACACTGGGTAAATGGTCAATCAACCACCTTTGCAAATTTGTATGGCGATGACGTTAGAGGAAATTATTCGTTGATCACCAATAAACAAACATACTCGGTACAGATCAGCGGTGATGAATACAAACCAAAAACAATAGTAAGAGTTGATACTGCTAAAGTAAACGCGAACTTCAATATAAGTAACTCATTAGCCACATTTAATTTTGCTTACGACAGTTCAAATGTTGTAAGGATGAATTTGATCTACAATAAAAACACCAAAGGCTTTTCCGGAACCGGAGCATGGCCAAATGGCGATGGGTTTAATGCAGAATTAAAATTTGTATCAGTATTAGATACTAGCAAAGGAAAACCAAAGATAACAACTACAAACACTACTATTACCATGGGGAAAGTATTATATCCTTTCTCTTCTTACGGCGTAGAATTACCAGCGGATGTTTCAAATTATAAAGATCTCGCATTAAAAGCCAAAGGAAGTTTTCTAATTAAAGGGGCAACTGTATGGACCAACGAAAAAGATAGCGTGATTTCAAATTGTGATGTTTTAATTGTTGACGGAAAAATAAATAAAGTAGGCACTAACTTAACTGCAACACCCGGCGCTCAAATCATAGAAGCTAAAGGTTTGCATTTAACACCGGGCATTATTGACGAACATTCGCACATTGCCTTATGGCAAGGCGTTAACGAAGGAGCACAAGCCAGTAGTGCTGAAGTAAAAATGAGTGATGTTATTTGGCCAGAGGATATCAACATCTACCGTCAACTTGCAGGCGGCGTTACTTGCGCCCAACTACTACATGGCTCAGCAAATCCAATTGGTGGTCAAAGTGCCATTATCAAATTACGTTGGGGACAGAATGCAGAGGGCATGAAATATCAAAATGCTGATGGTTTTATAAAATTTGCTTTAGGTGAGAATGTGAAACAAAGTAATTGGGGTGATTTTAATACAGTACGTTTTCCACAAACGCGCATGGGCGTTGAGCAAGTTTATAAAGATTTTTTTACACGAGCTAAGGAATATAATACATTAGTAACTTCAACTTCGCCTAAAAAAATTACCACTCGTAAAGATCTTGAATTGGAGGCATTGGCCGAGATCTTAAATAAAAAACGTTTTATTACGTGTCACTCCTATGTGCAAAGCGAGATCAATATGCTCATGCACTTAGCTGATTCATTTGGATTTAAAGTAAACACTTTCACTCACATTTTAGAAGGCTATAAAGTTGCTGATAAAATGAAAGCACATGGTGTAAGCGCTTCTACATTTTCGGATTGGTGGGCTTATAAAAATGAAGTTATGGATGCGATTCCTTACAACTCGGCCTTACTTACCAAAGTTGGTGTAAACACATCGGTTAATTCAGATGATGCTGAGATGGCTCGCCGATTGAATCAGGAAGCCGCCAAGGCAATTAAGTATGGTGGATTATCACAAGTGAACGCGTTAAAATTAGCCACACTAAATCCTGCAAAGATGTTACATATTGACGACAAAGTTGGAAGTATTAAAGTAGGTAAAGATGCTGATCTTGTTTTGTGGACAGACAACCCTTTAAGTATATATGCTAAGGTGGAAAAAACTTTTATTGAAGGTAAGATCTATTTTGATCGCGATCAAGATAAAAAATTACAGGAATATGTAAAGAGCGAACGAGCGCGTTTAATTGCTAAGCTGATGGCTGAAAAACAAAAAGGCGGAGCTGTTACGAAATTTAAAAGTAAACGCCGTGGTTTGTACCACTGCGAAACTATTGAAGGGAAAAGCGAAGAGGAAACCGGCGTTAGATAATAAAAAAAAGAAAACATGAAATTTAAAAAACTTTATACCATATTATTTTTGACGCTAAGCACCATTAGCTTTGCCCAAAAGAAAAATAAATTTGCTTTGATAAACGGCATTGCTCACGTTGGTAATGGTACCGTTATTGAGAACTGTTTGATCGTAGTTGATAAGGACAAATTTGAAATGGTTGGTTCTATTATTGGTGTTAAAATGAATAATTTGGGTTATGATACCGTTATTGATTTAGAAGGAAAACATATTTACCCGGGATTAATCAATGCAAATAACGTTTTGGGTCTTCATGATGCGTTTAGCGTAAGGGCTACGCGCGATCTTCAGGATGTTGGTTATATCAATCCACACGTTCGAACATTGATCGCCTACAATACAGATAATAAAATTGTACCAACCATTAAAACCAATGGTATTTTATATACGCAAGTAACTCCTCGCGGAGGAATGATCTGTGGCCAATCAAGCATCATGGCCTTGGAAGGTTGGAATTGGGAAGATGCTGAACTTAAGGCAGATGATGGTGTACATATGAATTTTCCACAGTATGTTACGCGCTCCGATGATGATAAAGAAGATAAAGGAGTAAAGAACTATAACGACCAATTGAATACGCTTAACGCTTTTATGAAAGATGCTTGGGCCTATTATTCAAGTGGAAAAGCCGAAGAAAAGAATTTGCGTTTTGAAGCCATGAAAGGTGTATTTGGCGGAGATAAACGCTTGTATGTGCACGTTGACAAAGCTAAAGACATTTTGATGGCGATCAATTTTTGTAAGGCCTACTCGATCAAAAATCCTGTATTAGTTGGTGTAAAAGAAGCTGCCAAAGTTATAAAGGATATTAAGAACAGTAACATTCCTGTAATGGTTGTTCGTGTGCATGATCTTCCTGATAAAGCGGATGATGACATTGATGCTGTTTACAAATTACCGGCACTATTGCAAAAGGAAGGAATTCTATTTTGCTTGAGTAGCGAAGGCGATATAGAGATGGAAGCCATGAATTGCCGCAACTTGCCTTTTTTGGCCGGGAGTGCTGTAGCTTACGGCTTAACAAAAGAAGAAGCCTTGATGAGTATTTCATTCAATACAGCCAAGATCATGGGAGTTGATAAAAAACTAGGAAGCCTTGAGGATAATAAAACAGCGAGTTTTGTTGTTAGCGAAGGGGACATTTTAGATATGAAAAGCAGCATCATTACTTCTGCATACATTGCAGGCAAAGAAGTGAATTTAAAAAATCAACAAACCGAATTGTATTTGAAATACAAAACCAAATACGGTATAAAATAAATGTTATGAGCGATCAAAAATTAATAGTAGGCGTTTCGCAAGGAGATATAAACGGTATTGGACTAGAAGTGATATTAAAAACATTTTTAGAGCCCGGCATCAATGAGATATGCACACCGGTATTATTCAGTTCGCAAAAAACAGTTTCGTATTATCGCAAGGTAATGGGCATCGAAGAATTTAATTTTCATCCTTTGCGCGAATTGAGCCAGATCAATAATAAAAAAGTAAATGTGTTTATTTGCTACGAAGAAGAAGTGAATATTGAAATAGGAAAAGCTAGTGATGTTGGAGGAAAATACGCAGCGATCTCTCTAGAAAAAGCAGCGGAAGCATTAATCACCAATAAAATTGATGTATTGGTAACAGCACCTATCAACAAACACACCATAAAGAATGAAGGTTTTAATTTTATAGGCCACACAGATTACCTGGCAAAAAAATTAAACGGAACTCCACTGATGATCATGTGCACCAACTCAGGTATGCGAGTGGCTTTAGCAACCGATCATGTGCCTTTAAAAGATGTTGCCGCAAAACTGACCGTTGATTCAATTGCGGAAAAAATAAATATGTTTTACACGAGCCTGGTGCGCGATTTTAATATTCGCAAACCACGCATAGCCGTTTTAGGATTAAATCCTCACGCCAGTGATAACGGAACTATTGGTGAGGAAGATCTGACAATTGTAAAACCCGGAATTGACAAAGCACGAGGTGATCGTATGATCTACGGACCTTATAGCGCCGATGGATTTTTTGGAAGTGCCAACTATAAACAATTTGATGGTATACTTGCAATGTATCACGATCAAGGGTTGATCCCTTTTAAAACGCTCGCTTTTAGCGAAGGCGTAAATTATACAGCAGGACTTTCGCATGTGCGTACTTCACCTGATCACGGTACAGCTTTTGAAATTGCAGGTAAGAATATGGCGGACGAACAATCATTTAAAAATGCCTTGTATATGGCTATTGATATTTACAAGAATCGTAAACTCCACGATGAAATAACTGCAAATCCATTGCAACATACGACCATAAAGAAAGAGAGATAGTTTTTTATAGGGCCAAAATTATAAGCCCTTTTAAAGAACAATTTTATTCATCAAGGAGGAATAATTCAATAGGGATCTTAAGCATTGTTTGGTACTCCTTGCCTGCTTCCAAAATATTTTCGTCGTCAGCCTGATATCCCCAACGAATGGTGACAGCACTTCCCTTTGCGCGAAGACCCTCTAATTCCTTGAAAAAATCCAATAGACATTTTGCTGAACTCGTATTGAAATATTCTAGTTCAATAGTTACTGTAGTTACTTCTTTAGGTTTATTTGAATACTGATTTAATGCTTCAGTTAATGGTCTATAAAACTCAACCGAATTCTCAGGTATTGAACGACCTTTAATTAATAAAGTTCCACCAAGAAGATCAAAATTGATCGTAGGAGTAATGTTAGTACCAATGTTACTATAATTTTCCATAATGTAAATTTATAAACGCCAATAAGTGCATTTTGTTATACAAGTTAACTCTGTTTTTGCAATAATTAGGCCAATTGTGTATTTGCTTTTGCCAAACTGAGTAAATATGCGGCTTTAGTGAGTGAAGGTACATAAAAAAAGCAGTTCGCACAAAAAGGCGCAGTTTCAACAATCTAAAAAAATCTAAAACTTAAAACTTAAACCTCCCATATAGTGCAAAGGTGCCGCCGGCGCCATATTACTAAATGTATTCAATTGTCCGCCGGAATAAAACCCATAGGTATAACCATTGGTCTCATAAACAGTATTAAAAATATTGCTGAGCGTGAGCATTAAACCTAATTCGGTTAAATTTTTGAAAGTATAAGTATAATTTAAACGTACATCGGTGTAATTATATGGATTGATACTGCGTTCTTTTTTTGCGGTATTATCCAAAAATTGGCGATCAACATACTTATTAATTAAAGCGATCTCCAAGCCTTTAATTGGTTTAAAAGTTAGGACAGCTGATGATATAGTATTTGGAGAAAATGAAATATCAGTATTCTTATATGTTGCTAATACTTGTCCGCCATTATCATAATCATCGGTATATTCATTAAACTCCTTTATTTTGTTTTGCGAAAGCGTAAGGTTACCACTTAAGGTCATATATTTACTTAGGGCGTAGGCAAATTCTAGCTCAACTCCGCGACGAATACTTTTTTCAACGTTAATGCGAGTATAGGCACCAACATCATTTATTTTTCCGTTTAATACCAGCTGATTGGTGTAATCCATGTTAAATACATTCATTTGCAAACTATACTTATTGCTCATATAACGAGCGCCAAATTCAAGATCCTTTAAATTCTCACTTTTAGGCCTACTTTTAGGAGTAGAGTTCACAAAATCATTTCTGTTTGGTTCTTTATTTCCAATGGCAAATGATCCATATAAACTAAATGCTGAATTTAAACGATAACTCAAGCCGACTTTAGGATTAAAAAAAGAGAAACTTATTTGTTGTTTGGTGCTTTTTAAACTCTCATCAAAACCAAGAAATGAATAATTGATCATACGCTGTTGCAGATCAATAAAAACGAAAAGATCATTGATAGGATTGTAATTTAATTTTAAGTAAATATTAGCGTCGGATTTAGAGGCTGTATTCTTATAATACTCATGGTCTATATAAGAATTAGATGCATATTGAGCCCACATCACTCTTCCAAAATGACGGCCATAATAATCATTATAACCTCCGCCAATTACGAACGATAATTTATTGCTGGCTTTGTAATTGATGTTTCCTAAAACGCCAACAAAATCATTATCTAACCATAAACGGCGAACAAGATCTGTACTTGTGATCGTATCTCCTTTAGCCGTGATCACATCATTCATGTTGTAAGAAATTAAACTCTCACCCTGTTTAAATTGCTCGTAATATCCTCGACCCTTTGTATAATGACCTGTTAAGTTAAAATTCAATTTAGAACTTACGCTACGTGTATAATGTAATTGATAATTGTCTTGTTGATAATTATCCGTTTCGTTGTCATAATATTTTGTGTTACCGTTAGCATCAATAAACATTCCCGCAGGATTAAAGGTTCGATTTCCTCTCCCCAAAGAATCGGTTGGAACATAATACCAGGCTTGATAGGTTCTTTCTTTTCCGGTAAAGGCAATGAACTTTATAACATCCTTTTTACCATAATATCCAACCGAAAAATACAGTGAACCCAAGTTGCTTTTAGCGCGATCAATATAACCATCGCTGCTGATCTTGGAGGCCCGCGCATCAACACTAAACTTTCCGTTGATCAAACCACTTCCTACAGCCAGTGTATTTCTAAATGTATTGAACGAACCCATTGAAGAAATAACATGTCCGTAAGCCTTTTCATTCAACGCGTTTGTTTGAAAATTGATACTGGCACCAAAAGCGCCTGCGCCATTTGATGAGACCCCAACACCACGTTGAACTTGAACACTATTTACACTCGACATAAAATCGGGCATGTTCACAAAAAATGTTCCCTGACTTTCAGCATCATTTACCGGCACCCCGTTAATGGTAACATTAATGCGTGTTCCATCTGTTCCACGGATCCAAAGACCTGTATACCCTACCCCATTTCCCGCATCGCTATTTACAACTACACTAGCCATTTGATCTAATAGAATAGGGGCGTCCTTTCCTAAATTATTTTTTGATATGTCCTCTTTACTCATTTCACCGTAAGCCATTCCCGAAAATTTTCCGGCACGCGTAGCTTGAATAACAACCTCATCTAAAGTTTTATTATCTATAACCAATGTATACTCTTTATTTAGATCTCCGTTTGACTCAACAGTATCTATAACGGTATGATACCCTACTGTCCTCAACTCAACTACTTGCTTTCCCCTTGGAAAATTATCTATAACAAAATTTCCTTCTGCATTACTGATCGCAGAGGCAAAACCTTTTTTAACTCCAAGCGTAGCAAAGCTTATTGGTTCACCCTTCTCGTTCTTGATTGTACCGCTAAATTTATTTTGCCCGATCATTTGCATGGCAGATATAGTACTTAAAAGTACAAGCGAAAACACTTTTGTTCTTTTCATTCGGTATAATATTTTAATTAAACTGACCATTGCAAGGGGATTGCATTGGCCTTTTAATTCACTCCCTACGCAGGCATTATCCTGTTCAGGTGCTTAACAAGCGCTTTGGGAAGCAACTCGTTAATGGGTATGATCTCAGCCTTTTTAAAGTTTTTAAGTAAAAAGACAAAAGTTTGTTCGCATTCAACTCCTTTTGGCTTTTGACTTAAAATTTTGGACTTTTAAAAAAGCACCCCTTAAGACGGGTCAATGTTACGAATTATAATTCAGCACCCAAAAACATTTAACCTTTTTGACTAACTTTATACTGTTAATATGAACCGAAACCATTTTAAATACCTACTAGTAGTTTTATTTCTAACACTATTAAAGCCTTCTTTTGCTCAAACTGATGCAAATGATATTATTGTAACAAAAAAAGGTGAACGTATCAGTTGTTCAATAACACGTCAAGATAGTGCACGTATCTATTTTAAAGTTGGCGGTAATATGAGTAACATTGAGGCCAATATTCCTTTAAGTGAGGTTTCGGAAATACAATACAGCGAAAAAAAGCAACCAAAACTACCTACACTGGGTCAAGCCCCAGGTACCGAACAGAAAGATGATTACGTTACACCTAATACACCAACTGTAAATTTACAAAGCAAAAAACTCGAGCTTCCTAAAAAAGAAAATAGCATCACTATATTTGCCGGAGGAGCATGGCCGGTTGGGAACTTCAACAGAACAGATCTAGATACAAACGAAATTGGTCCTGGTAAAGCAGGCGTTGCTGCAGGGATGAATTTTACCCACATGAGCAAGAAAGGTTTGTTATTTGGACTGAACGCATTCATATCAAATAATGAATTAAACACAGAGCCGATCACAAACAAATATTTATATCACAGCGATTCGGTTTGGAAAGCCGACAAAGCAAACTGGCGAGCATTTGGAATTCATTTGTCAGTTGGATATCATAAGGTCTTTAGTGAGGATCTAATGGTTTATGCTAAAATAAATGCGGGATACATTTCGTTAAAATACCCTGAGGTTACATTAAGGGTAAGCTCTTCGCAATATTTAAAATTCAATTCATCAACGGCAGATGCTATTTCTTTTGGAGCATCTGCAGGTATGAATTATCGCTTATTCGAAAGCTTAGGCGCCTCTTTTGAAATAAGTTATTTACAAGCCAACTGTAAGTTCAATGAAATTATTGTAATTGGCGAAGCTCCAGCTATTCCTATCAATAAAAAGATCACTCAAACAAAACGCGATGTGAAACAATCATATCAAAATGTATTTGTTACAGCGGGAGTAAATTATTGGTTTTAATTAATTATTGATCACATTTTAGAAGTACTTAGAAATAGCTGTGATGGCATTTTTCAAGCGCGCTTCATCAAAACCCTTTATTACTTCAAACTTCAAACCAAGCTTTTTTAATTCATCTGTGTGCATTTGCATGATCTCTTTTCGATCATGTTCATTACGACGTTGTTCATCGGCAACCCAAGGAATATCAATATCACAAAGTAAATGCAGATCGTGGTCAATGTGAGAGATATGTTCTGAAATAAAATCTGTTGCTTTATTAAATACTACCTCAGCCCACACTTTACCGGATATTAAATTAGTGTCGCAAAATAGAAATCTATTCGCATTCTTCATTGCCTCACGCTCTATGGCAATTTGAGTCTCGTAAATGATATTCAGGTCATCTTTAGTATAGCCATCAATGCTTTTCGTTTCAAAATAGCTCCGTGCATATTCAGGCACCCAAACTGTACGGTAATGCTGAGCAAGTTGTTCGCACAGCACAGTTTTACCAGTGCTTTCGGGACCAACGATCGCTATTTTGATGATCTTTGAATTCTCCATGAATATAAGCCATAAGCAGCCATGCCTGAAAATACAAAATATAACACCGCAAATAGCGGCATATCCTTTTTCAAATATAAAATAACGTAAGCAAGATCAATTAACACCCAAAGAGCCCAATTCTCGATCCATTTTTTTGTCATCATAAATGTTGCAGTGATACTACACGCCGTTAATACTGCGTCAGCAACTATTTGATCGCCATTGAATTTTTTAAGTAGAAAATAATAAATGAAAGCTTGGATAATCGTTATCGAAAGCATGATCAACCAAGAGGAAGCAGGGGTATTTGTAATAGTAAATTCTTTGTTTTTGCTCTTGCCCCAATAATACCAGCCATAAATTCCGGCCAGAAAGTAAAATGCCTGCAAAGCCATATCACCGTAAAGCCTTTGTTCATAGAATTCAATCGAAGATGTAAGCACACTTATCAGTGCTAGTGGCCAGCACCAAATACGCTGCATGATAGTAAACAAAACGCCAAGAACACCAGAAACAAGAGCTATGGTACCTAGTACCGACATTACTCTATTTTAATATTTAATTCGTTGAAACGACGAATGATCTTTAAGAATTGTTCACACGGATTTTCGCTATCCCATATATAGGAACCAAATGCAATACCACTGAAGCCATACTTCATAGTTTTTTCAATAACCTTATCCGTTACACCACCTCTTGCCACAATTTTTTTATCTGTGCTTTTTAATGCTGCTACTAATGCCTCTTCATAAAAGCCACCATATAATTCGCCGGTTAAATTATTGTACACAGTACCCATTAAAAAATAATCAAAATCGTGCTGCTCTTTATCATGAATGTTAGATAGGCGTTTATATGAACGTGTTTTATAAAGCTTGCCAAACTTTATTCGCAAACGAAGGCGCGTAAAAAAATATTTCCACTTTTTATTTAAGTGTGTTGCCGTGAAATGAATTCCTTTAAGATCATATTTAGCAGCTAAAATATGATGCGAGTGTATGATTATTCGATTGTGAAAATACTTAGGTATCTCTTCAATGTAATCGCGCATTTCCTGCGTTGTGAGTCGTGGTTTTCTCAAATGAAGGGTCATCAAGCCGTCTTCAAACATTTTGGTAACCAAACTTGGCTCGTCGTTCAGGGTTTTAGAGCCGGTTATAACTATAATCCTCATTTAATATTATGCTATAATACAAAAACTTTTGAAAGTGACTTTATTAAAAGTTTATTTTTTTCGAGGGCGTTACCAACAACTACCACATTGGCCCCTGATTTTTTTACTTTAAAAGCCCCTTGAGCCGTGCTAATTCCGCCTCCTACAATTAATGGGATAGAAACTATTTTTGATGCTTTCTTTATAAGTTTTGCGTCTATCTGCTTTGCTGAACCGCTGCCTGCCTCTAAATAAACTGCTTTAAAACCTAATTGCTGAGCAGCTAAAATTGTATCTAAAATTAAACGCTGGCTTTTTAAAGGCTTTGTTTTTGTTACTTTTTGAGTTTCGCTTTTACTACCGGTTTCTATTAAAATATAAGCTACCGGAAAGGTATTGAGTTTAAGCTCCTTTATTTTTTTTGCGGCCTTAACTTGTTTCTCTATAAGATATTCTGGATCTCTACCCGAAAGCAAACTTAAAATAAAAATGCCATCAGCCTCTTTACATAGTTGCGATTCATCGCCGGGAAACAGTATCACAGGTATTTTTGTAAGTTTCTTTATTGCTCTTACTGTTTCACCTACATTATTCCTTTTTAATTTACTCCCTCCAACTAATATAAATGAAGTTGAATTCTTCTTCAGTAACTTTATCAATCCTTCGTCAAATTTATCCGGATCAATTAATACAGCCAAAGAAGCGGAATCTTTATTTATCAGCTTATCGAATTTCATTTGATACTATTGCTAAATAATATGTGTCAAGTTTTCGGTACATTAATTTATAGCTACGCAATTCTTTTTCAGAATGAATGGTGCCGATCATTTCACCTCTACTCTTAACTTCAAAATTAGTTATTTTAATGCGTTTGAATTCCAATTCCTTCTTACCATAGGTTTTATATATGGCTTCTTTTGCGCACCACAAAAGTGTAAGTTTATTAATATCTGTTTGAGCAAATTCAAGTTCTTCATCGCTACAAAATTTATGTTTAATGTTGATCACCTTTTCTCTGATCAACTCCACATCTACACCCGTTTCCTCATTTTTATGAATGCTAATTGCAAGCCATTGATGTGAGTGTGAAATGCTAATGTGTTCGTTACGTCCCTTTAAATACGGCCTATTGAGCTCGTTATAGGTCAATTCTACATCCTCTTTATTTAACATTCTTTTCAGTAAAAACATGGTCCCTTGACGCTCGATTTCACGTTTTTCTATAAGTCGATGATCAGCGTTAAACCCTTGCAGGTCAAGCATTCCAAGGCTTAATTGATCATTAATATATTCTAAGTGTATCAATTTGAGATTTACAAACTTAAGGCTTATCTTTGTATATTATTTTAAAATCTTAAAAATCGTAAGAAAATGAGCACTGCAACAACAAAATTCGTAAAATTCAAAGTAAAAGATATCTCGTTAGCTGAATGGGGTCGTAAAGAAATAAAATTAGCAGAGGAAGAAATGCCTGGTTTAATGGCGCTTCGCAAAGAATATGGTGCAAGCCAACCTTTAAAAGGTGCTCGCATTGCAGGTTGTTTGCACATGACCATTCAAACTGCTGTATTAATTGAAACATTAACTGCTTTAGGTGCTGAAGTTACTTGGAGCTCATGTAATATTTTCTCAACACAAGATCACGCTGCTGCTGCTATTGCTGCTGCGGGAATTCAAGTTTATGCTTGGAAAGGTATGAATGCTGAAGAGTTTGATTGGTGTATTGAGCAAACATTATGGTTTGGCGAAGATCGCAAGCCATTAAATATGATCTTGGATGATGGTGGCGACTTAACTAACATGGTATTTGATAAATATCCTGAGTTAGCTGCTGGCATCAAAGGATTATCAGAAGAAACTACAACCGGTGTTCACCGTTTATATGAGCGTATGAAAAATGGTACTTTATTGTTACCTGCTATCAACGTTAATGATTCGGTTACAAAATCAAAATTTGATAACAAGTACGGTTGTCGCGAATCATTAGTTGACGCTATACGCCGCGCTACTGATATTATGATGGCAGGTAAAGTTGCTGTTGTTGCAGGTTATGGTGATGTTGGAAAAGGTTCAGCACAATCATTATCATCGCAAGGTGTTCGTGTTATTGTAACTGAGATAGATCCAATTTGTGCTTTACAAGCAGCAATGGATGGTTATGCTGTACAAAAAATGGATAACGCCGTTAAAGTTGCTGATATCATTGTAACTACTACAGGTAACAAAGATATCATTGTTGGTCGTCATTTTGAATCCATGAAACATAACGCTATCGTTTGTAACATCGGTCACTTTGATACTGAGATCGACATGGCTTGGTTAAATAAAACTTACGGAAACACTAAAGACACTATTAAACCACAAGTTGATAAATATACCATCAAAGGAAAAGACATCATTGTGTTAGCTGAAGGTCGTTTAGTGAACTTAGGTTGTGCAACCGGTCACCCAAGTTTTGTAATGAGTAATTCATTTACAAATCAAACTTTAGCGCAATTAGAATTATGGACAAACACAGCAGCTTACGAAAAGAAAGTATATGTGTTACCAAAAATTCTTGACGAAAAAGTTGCTCGCTTACACTTAGGTAAAATTGGTGTTGAGCTAGATACATTAAATAAAGAACAAGCAGATTATATCGGTGTAAAAGTTGAAGGTCCGTTTAAATCGGATGCTTACAGATACTAATGATGAGTTAGGAATTATGATTTATGAATTAACCCCGCAAGAAATTGTGGGGTTTTTTATTGAATGATTTGCGGGGCGGGACCTTTTGTCCCGCAAGTTATAATAAGATCCGTTTTATTTGGGCGTGCCCCCTCGCAACATTTCGAACATCGACTTAGCTCGGGGTCGGGCTTTCGCCACTCGCTCTTTATTATTTGCGCATTCTCTTAAAAATTTAATGAGGGTTGGCAAATAATAAAGGAGCTCAAACTCCGCCGCGGCAGAGGCTCAATCCCTCACGCGGCAATGTAACTGACTGATATACTTATAGTTAATATGCCATTTTACGAATAATTTATGGAAAATCAAGCCATGTCTCATCTCAATAATAGAAACCAAATGAAGCAGATCAGTGATCGCTTCATTTTTAAAAAAACAACGATCATGAAACATCAAACTATAAAAATAAGCATCGCAGAACCTTGTCACGAGAACTGGGATAAAATGTTAGACGAAGAGAAAGGTAAATTTTGTTTATCGTGCCAAAAACAAGTGGTTGATTTTTCGCGTATGACAAATGAAGAGATCATTAATTATTTTAATGTGAATGAAGGCAAGAAAACATGTGGACGAATTGCGAAGCATCAACATAATACGCCAATTAGTAATTATAGAAAAGTAGTGACGCCATGGTTCAATCGTTATGTGGCTAGTTTTTTTATGGCTTTAGGATTTTACAATCCCTCAACAGCACAAACAAATAATACGCCAGTTGAACAACACATAAAGGGTGATATAGCCGTAAAACAACCTCTCGTTCCTTCCAATAAAAAATTGGTGATCAACGGCAGAGTATTAGATCAAAAAACAAAAAAAGGAATTAAAGGTGCATCAATTACAGTTGCTGGTTCAGATATAACTACAACTAGTGATAAGAACGGAAATTATACAATTTCAATTCCTGCGCGATTACAAAATGAGAATTTAGTATTGAGTGTTTATCATCCCAATTATGATGGTCAGGAGATCACAGGCATTGATCACAGGAAAACTTCCGTAAGTGTTATCACAAAACTTTACGTGGAAGAAGAGCACATCAAAGGCGACATGATCATGGGTAAAGTAATGCCGTCAAAAGAAAATTAAGATATGTTTGTTGTTATAGGTCAAGGGCTCGGAAGAAATTTCGAGTCTTTGTTTTTTGCCACAAAGGCCCGAAGACACAAAGATGCTTTCTTTTGTTTTGCCCCTCTGGGGCAAGTTTAAAACCACATCAACTTCTTTAAAAATATTAGGTCCCTCCGGGACCATTAGTTCTTGGCTCCAGCGGAGCCAAACATTTCTAAAACAATAATAGCATATGCAATTGCCCCAGAGGGGCAAAACATTTTAAAGCTTGTTTGGATTTTCTCCGCGTCTCCGTGGCAATTAAGAAGAATACTTCTTCCTTCTAAGATAGAATTGTAAAATACCAAAACCAAAGATCAACGCGGCCGGAAGCGCCACATTCATCATTTGCCATTTATTGCGTTGCGTTTCAGTTTTCTTTTTATCAAGTAAACGTAAGGTTACTACGCGCGATCGTAATTGTAATAATCCTTCATCATCTAATAAATAATTCATACAATTCAATAAGAATGTTTTGTTAGCGAATGTTTGCCCTGTAAATTTATCATACCCTAAAGGCATCACATTCCCGGTTTTATATTCAATATCACTTGTTGCCAGATCTCCATCGGCTACAACAACCATTTTTGATGGTTTAATTCCACGATCGAGGTATTTAAACGTTGAGTCATTCAACAATGCTTTAGGCAATCGATACTCTACAACACTATTAAAAGTTCCCTCCAATAAAGCTGCCAAAGGTTGGTATGGATTTCTGAATTGTTCAGCTTTTGGTTTTTTCATTGCCATTGCCAACGATATCCTAGCAGGTGTTGGTTGTAACCTAGAAGTTCTACTGCTATGCAATAAGATCGTTTTTTTAATGCCTGGCGCTGTAATTGTATCGATCGTACTTACATAATCCATTTTAATAAGACCTAGATTTTTTGTGATTGGATGAGATCCGTCGGGCATTGATAAAACACTATAGAACCAAGGGAATAATTTAAATTTTGCCTCACCGCTTTTAACACCAACATTAATTGGTACAGCACCGCTCGAAAAATCTTGTACCAATAATGGATTTAAACGAACGCCATATTTAAAAAGCATATCCTCAATATTATACTGCTGAGTAAAGCCTATTGAATAACCACGCATGCGCATGGTGTCCATATTAATATAAACAGGATCAACTAACCACATTACTTTTCCGCCATTCATCACATACTGATCAATGATGAATTTATCTTTATCGGTAAAGGCAGAATCCGGTTTTGTGATCACTATTGCATCCGCGTCTCTTAAGGCAGATAATCTTCCATTGATCTCAACACGATTTACTTCATAATATTCCGCCATTGATCGCATTAGATCGTATTGCTGAATAGTATCAGCTTCGCTATGTCCTTCAATGAACGAAACTTCTAATAAACGTTTTTGACGAAGTTTACGAATCACATTACTTAACCCGTATTCAAGATCTTGAACACTGTTATTGATCCCTTCTTCCTCATTGTTCATTCCCATTTGGCGTTTGTAAATTTGCCAAACACCTTCTTTATTTTTATATGAAACCAAGGCTCCGGGCCAAATCCATCCTTGTGATGTTTTTTCGTTATTACCAGCCGTTACTTGCTCAGGCAATAATCCCTTTTCATATAACTGCTTTTCAGTGGCAATTTGCTCTTCTTTTGTTCCGTTCTCATAAATGTTTATGAATTCGTACTCAATATTTCCATTAGAATAAGCGCGAAACTCGTCAAGTATTTCTTTGGCCTCATTTTTTAATCTTGCAAAACTTGGCTTAAAATCACCTTGTAAATATACTTTCAAATAAATAACGTCGTCCAACTCCCCCAAAAGTTGTTTGGTTGACTCGGCAATGGTATAGCGTTTTTCTTTGGTAAGATCAAAACGTTTGAATGAAAGTGAGCCAATAAAATTGATCAATACAACAATTACCAGCAATACTGCCAGCATTAAAATATCTTTTCTTTTATTTCCTGTTGCCTTGTTCATTACCACTTGCGGCTTTCCAATACTAAACGCGTTAATAAATTAAATATAGCTATGACGCTCACAAAATAAATAATGTCGCGCGTATCTACAACACCTCTGCTCATGCTTACGTAATGATCATTTATACCTAATGATTTTACAAAGGCAGCTGATTTAGCGAAAACACCTGCTTGAGATATAAAATCGAAACCAATATAACAGAAAAAGCAAAGCAATAAAGCAATGATAAAAGCGATCACTTGATTTTCGGAAATGGCCGAAGCGAAAATTCCAACCGCCACAAATCCTGCACCTAAAAATAAAAGACCAATATACGAGCCCCACATTCCGCCTGTATCCACATGTGTTCCACTTGCGCAAAGTTTACTTACCGAATAATAATAAATAAGCGTTGGCAATAAAGAAATAACAACTAAGGTAAATCCGGCAAAATATTTTGCCATTACAATTTGTAGATCAGTAATAGGTCTCGTTAAAAGTAATTCAATAGTTCCCGCTTTTTTTTCTTCCGAAAAACTTCGCATGGTAATGGCAGGAATTAAAAATAAATACACCCAAGGTGCAATAGAGAATAAAGGATCGATGTTGGCAAAACCATTATCCAAAATATTTGCGCCACCGGCTTCGGTTGGGATGATCCATAAAAAGATACCAATGAGTGTAATAAAAACTCCAATAGCTACATAGCCAATGAGCGAACTCAAAAAACTACGGATCTCTTTTATGTAAAGGGTAAGCATGTGCTGCAAAAATAAGGAATAGATCTTTTTTATTTTGCTTTTTTGGAGTTTTTAAGGGTTTTTTACAAACAAGTATCTTTTAAAGGCGAAACCAAAGAGGACAAAGTAGGTTTCTCTATCTCCTCTATGAAAAAACTCCGTGCCCTCTATGGTTAAAAAAGGGCGTTATTCCCCATCCACCAACTGCAGCGTATCCTGACCTGTTTTGTTATCCAAGATCTCGTAGATCAAATAGGTATGGTAGGCGTTTTTATTTAGCTGATTACTTAAAACAATAATAGTTGTTTTATCTCTTAAACGCCTGTGAAAAGCCGTGCGATAACCATGCCACCATCCGTTATGAAACACTTCCTTCTTTACCGAATCTTTATGATCACGCATTCGCCATCCAAAACCGTAATTGTTCTCGCGTTGCTCTTTACTGTACGGCGCATAAGCCAAAGCTTGCGTTTCGGGAGCCAAGATCTTATTTTGATACATGGCCTCGCTGAATAAGAACAGATCGTAAGGCGTTGAAAAAATACTTTTATCGCCCAACACATAATCGCTGGCATCGCCCGGCTCTGTTCTCCATTTCAAATTATACGCTTTGGCAATACGGTTAGAATCTATCTCATTAATTGTGCAGGTATTTTTCATTCCAAGTGGTTCAAACAGCTCTTTTTTCAAATAATCTTCGTAAGGTGTGCCTGTAACTTTTTCTATAAGCAAAGCCAACAAGGCATAATTTGTATTACAGTAATTAAACCGTTTGTTAGGTTTTAAATACGGCGCCGGCGCTTTAAAACACATTTGATCGTAAACTTGTTGATTGGTAAATTTTCCACCCGATGTTCCTATCTCTGTGTTTAAAAAATAAATATAGTTTGGCAGTCCTGATCTGTGACACAATAATTGTTTTATAGTAATGCCGTTATAATTAAACCCCGGAAAATACGTTTCAAACGGTTGTTCGATGTCTATCAATTTTCGCTCGTGCAGCATTAATATTGCAGTAGCTGTAATTACTTTTGACACGGATGCTAATTGAAACATCGTAGAATTGTTGAGATAAATTTTATGCTCTCTATCAGCTAATCCGTAACTTTTTTGTAATAAAATTTTTCCATCTCTACCAACCAAAACGCTTCCATTAAAACTATTAAGTCTATTCCACGTAGTGAACATGGAATCTAACCGCGCTTTTACACGAGCATCTTTATCCTCTTGCCCTGTTTTTAATTTTGGCTTATCAATTTTTTTCTCATCACTAAGCGCATCGCTCCCGCAACTGATCACAGTTAAAATAAAAATAATTATTAAGGATACTTTTTTCAAATTCTATATTCTTACTTCTTAAACTTAATTCCTATTTCTTCTCTTCTTCCTCATCCACTTTATCATAATCCAGATCATTTCCCCAAAAATCCATTTGTTTTTTGATCCATGTTTTTCTGTTTTGTATATAAGGCCCTGCCGGATTTGCCACATACTTTCTTGGGTTTGGCAATACCGCCGCAATTGCAGCCGCCTGATCTTTATTTAATTTAATAGCACTTTTTTTAAACCAATGTTGTGCGGCAGCTTCGGCTCCATAAATACCATCACCCATTTCAATGCTATTTAAATACACTTCCATAATTCGCTCTTTACTCCAGCATAACTCTATTAAAAATGTAAAGTATGCTTCCAATCCTTTTCTAACATAGCTTCTTCCCGGCCATAAAAACACATTTTTAGCTGTTTGTTGTGTAATTGTACTTCCTCCTCTAATTCGTTTTCCTTTCTCATTTTGTTTCATTGCTTTTTTTATAGCGCCCCAATCAAAACCATCGTGCCTTAAATAATTTTGGTCTTCACTACACACAACTGCCAATTGCAAACGCTCATTGATCTCTTCCAGAGGAACCCAATCATGTTTCAATCGCATATCTTTATCTTCACTTTTTTGCTCTATACATCTAATAAGCATCAAAGGCGTTAGCGGAACAGGCACAAAACGGAATAAGATCACTGAAACGATGGAGGTTATTAGGAACCAAACCACACACTTCAGAAGAAACTTCCCTATTTTAGCTAAAAATAACACGTAAAAAGGCAAATCTAATTCGTAATTTTGCTTTAAAATGGCAACGCGCCAATACTAATCAACTACCGAGTCTTAATATCATGCCAAAAAAACTCAGTCTTCTCTTAATTTCAGGCCTTTTTATCCTAGGCGGACTTTACCTTTACAACAAATACAAAGTAGCTCCTAGCATTGATGTTTCTAAACTATCGCTTCAAACATTAGATGGTCAAGCGTTTGACTTTGCTAGTTTAAAAGGCAAAAAGGTTATTTTAAGCTTTAGCGCATCGTGGTGTGGCAACTGTATTAGAGAGATGAATACTTTGAAAAAGATCAAAGAGGCTGAAATGCAAGGAATAGAGATCGTGATTATTGATGATGAACCTTTGGAAACCGTAATCAAATTTAAAGAAGGGCGCGAATATCCTTTTACATTCTTAAAACTAGAACAATCCTTTCCTTCTATTGGCGTAAACTCTATTCCGGTAACGTATTTTTATAATGCCGAACAACAAATAAAAGGCAATGAGGTAGGCGAAATTGATTGGCTGGACGCTTCAACTCGCGAGCATTTCAAACAGATCCTTAATTAGGCCTTTTAGCTCGCTATCAACAGCGCTTTATGTAAAACCTCTAAAATCACTTCAAAAAGCTGGTTCTCTATTTTTTAACTTCATAGCTTATGAGTGGAAAATTATATGTTGTGCCAACACCAATTGGTAATTTGGAAGACATGACCATTCGTGCTATCAATACATTAAAAGAAGTAGATCTTATTTTTGCAGAAGATACACGCAATACCATTTTTTTACTAAAGCATTTCAATATTGAAAAACCTGTGCGATCATATCACATGCACAACGAACATAAAATTTTGGAAGAAGCGGTAAAAATGATCGCCAATGGACAAAATGTAGCTTTGGTATCAGATGCAGGTACACCCGCAATTAGCGACCCCGGCTTTTTGTTGGTGAGAGAAAGTATCAAGCACAACATTGAAGTTATAACTTTACCTGGACCAACAGCATTTGTTCCGGCATTGGTAAATAGTGGATTTCCTTGTGATACATTTGTGTTCTATGGGTTTTTGCCGCAAAAAAAAGGTAGGCAAACTAAATTAAAACTACTTGCCAAGGAAGAAAGAACATTTATTTTATACGAATCGCCATTTAGATTAGTAAAACTGCTAGAAGAACTAAAGGAATATTTAGGTGATGAAAGAAGAGCGTGCGTATCTCGCGAAATAAGTAAATTGTATGAAGAAAATAAGCGCGGCACATTTGCTGAATTGATCACTTATTTTTCAAGCAAGCAAGTAAAAGGCGAAATTGTTGTAACCATTGAAGCTGTAAATAATGGCAAAGCGTCGGAAGAATAACAAGAATGATATTGGCTTACCTCCGGGTACCTTGGTTTACAATGGTAAAGTTACATCCGAGCGCGTAAAGATCACACTGATCGAGTACGGTGAGACAGAATATTTTGAGCGCGAATTCTACGATCTTTCGGAATGCATGCACCATGTAAAAAATGGGATGGTTAAATGGATGAATGTGGAAGGGATCCACAAAACAGAACTTATTGAGGCCATTGGAAAACATTACGACATACATGCCTTAACATTAGAAGATATAGTTCATATCGATCAACGCCCAAAATTTGAAGAGTACGAACATTATGCTTTAGGTGTTATGAAAATGATAACGTTTGATGGGCATATTCATGCCGAGCAATTATCATTGATACTAGTTGGTGAAACTATTCTTTCTTTTCAGGAACCTTTTGGAGGCGATGCTTTTGATGTGATACGAAACAGACTTAGACAAGGGAAGGGAAGGGTAAGAAAGCTGGACGCTGATTATTTATTTTACGCCTTGATAGATGCCGTTGTAGATTCATACTTTACCGTTGTTGAAAGAATTGGCGATGTTGTTGAGGAGATCGAAGAAGAGATCATGAATAATGAAAATAAAGATTCATTGAAAAAACTTTACGAGCTAAAACGTGAGCTCATTTTTTTAAGAAAACAAGTATGGCCAATGCGCGATATGATCAATAATATGATCCGATCTGAGTCGGATTTTATTAGCAAGAACACGCATATCTTCTTGCGAGATCTTTTAGATCATAGCACACGCATTATTGATACCGTTGAAACTTATCGCGATCTATTGAGTGGTATTATGGATGTTTATCTAAGTAATGCTTCCAACCGCATGAATGAGGTAATGAAAGTTCTCACCATTGTATCCAGTATTTTTATTCCGGTTACATTTATTGTTGGCGTGTACGGTATGAACTTTGATTTTATGCCGGAGTTACGATCGTCTTATGGCTATGCTACTGTTTGGGCAATAATGATAGTTATCATGATCGGGCAGCTTATTTTCTTCAAACGAAAAAAGTGGCTGTAGATTTTTTAACCACGAAAGACACAAAAAAACAATTTAAAATTATAGGCTCATTTACACGAAAACCACAAAATGATTTTGTGGTTTTCGTGTAAAAATTTCGTGACTTTCGTGGTTAAAAAATTTATAACAAAGTAAACGTACCCTTCAACTCCACATACTCGCCGCGGGAGTTCTTATAAGTGATCAAATACACATAGGTGTCATTTGGAGAACCGTTTCCGTCCCAGCCCTGTGTATCGTCGTTGGTGTTAAATAATAAATTTCCCCATCGGTTGAAGATCTTTAAATTATAATCATTCTTATCTACAAAATGTGTTACCGGTCGCCAAACTTTATTTACGCCTTTTGGCGCAAATGCAGTTGGAATAAAAACATCTGCTTCTACATAAGTTGTAGCACGATTTGAATTTGCAGTCTCCGCAATATTGTTTGGATTTCCTAAAGCCTCAACAGCAATTACCATGTATTCGATCTTTGCGCCTTCAGTTGCTGCATCCTCAACATTATCTACGTACTCGTTAACCGGTCCGTTTGTATACCCTGTAGGTTGCGTTGGCACAACATCATTTACAATTCTATAAACACTATATCCTCCTAAACCTCCACCAAATGCCGTATAATTATTCCAAGTCAGTTTTTTCTCGAACATGCTTTGTTTCACATCACTCACTTGCAACCAAACCGATTTAACAATGGCGCTTTGTGTGCGATCATTACCACAACTATCTTTCGCAAGGGCTTTGTAATAATAACTGCGTTCGCGTGTGTTTAAATTCACATCTGTAAAAGTATAATTTGGCCCTCCGGTGAAATTAATGAAGCCTACCTTTTTATAAGAACTTCCATCTTCGCTACGGTAAAGGTCAAATCCACTGCCCATTTTTATGGCATCTACAATAAATTTAATGCGTATGGATTCATCGTCGTTTACAGAAACAGAACTGAGGTAAATAAAATCAGGTGCAACAGTTTGATACGAGAAAAAGTTAATGCGATTGGATGAAGATGAAACTGTTTTATTTGCGTTGAATGCGCGAACATAGTAGGTTATATTTTTTGAAGGATCAACGCCAACATGTGTATAGAATGTATTATTTGTAGACCCTAATGATTGAAATGCGCCTCCATTTACCGAATAGTAAACACGATATTCGGAAACTGATGACCAACCAGAATAAGCTGTCCAACTCAATTGAGTTTGATAATTACACTTATCATATGTGTGATCCAAATAAATTGTTTTGTGAGGAAAATTCAATAAGCCCGGATTGCCACAACTATCAACTGGTGCAGTTAAAAATTCTACAGGATTATTAAGTGCGGCTGTAGACGTAAATGTATAAAGCGTATTGAATTGCCCTTGCACTATATCCATAAGTGTGTTTGTTGAAAGCACTTGATAGATATTATATCCCCATGTATCAGCAGATACTGATGGTTGATAACCAATGATCGTTTGTCCGTTTGGCAACACACTCACTGAATCAACTAAACTGCGCGTTGGTCCGTTCTTATCCTGAAAAATACCGCCTTGAGTATTTGAAACAGATGTGCATCCTGAGCCATCGCCAATGATGACTTGATAGTTATACGTTTGTGGCGTACAAATAGTGATCGAATCTTTATAAGAGAGTATTCCTGTATTCAATAAATTTACCCAGGTTGCTGTTGGGTATTCTCGCAGCACCGAAAAACTTACTGACGTGCTGGCCAATGGCGGTTGATGCAGTTGATTATATGCTAAGTGTGCGACGCCGTCGTTTGGATTATTCAAATTCAAAAAAATACTTCGCAAGGTATCAGAAGGTGCAGAAATACTTACGCCACCGGGACCAAATTTTGTTCTTACAAAATAATATTGGCTTTGTGTATTTGCCGCTGTGGTTGTATGCGTAAACGATGCATTTCCGATCGAACCCATACTTCCGATATTTGTATACGGACCATTTTGTAAGTTAGAATGAAAGATCTCATAACTAAAAAATTGTCCTCCCGGATCTGCCGGCGGTATCCAAGTTAAAATCACATCTCCTGTCGTTCCAACTTGCAAACAACGCAATTGCGGAGCAGCTACTTGAGCCCTCAAGAGGTTAACGATTAAAATAAGTATGGCTATATGTCGTACTTTCAATTAGTTATATAACGTACAAAGTTACAAAAAATTGCCTAAACCATATAATTTGGCTTAAAGGCTAATATTTGGTACATTTGAGTATAAACTTATACGTATATGAAACAATTTTTACTAGTATTCGGGGCAATTTTAACATTTAGCTTAAATGCCCAAACTCCAGACCCTAATTTTGACCAACCTTGGGTAACAAGCCCAACAGGATATCCTGCTAAAGAAGCGGTGGGTTGGATGTCGACCAACGTTTTAACTCATCCACTTGCAAGCCCAAGCAATCCAACAAGCTGTGTTCAATCAGCTACCAACTGCAATGGTGGTAATTCTATGAGCATTGAAACTAAATCATTCTCGCTTGGAGCATTGACTGGATTATTACCGAACGTTTGCGGTTTTGCATTCACTGGTACAGTTGCTATTTCAGTAACTGGTGGCCGTTTAGTTGACGGGTTCGCATACAATCAACGTCCAACACAGATCACCTATTGCTACCAAACTACTTTAGTTGGTGGAGATACCTCTGGTGTGAGCGTAGCTTTATGGAAGTGGAATGGTACAAGCCGTACGTATATTGGAGGTGCTAAAAACACTTACACGGCTAATGCTGCATCTATGACCAACCAAACATTAGCAATTGCTTATTCAAGTACAGTTACACCTGATAGTATGTGTATCTATGTAGGATCGAGTTATAAATTCTCTGGAACTACCATTCGTCCGGGAGCAGTTGTAGGAAGTAAGATCTGGGTTGATAATTTTGTTTACCCTGCATCAACTGTTGGTGTAAAAGAAACTTCGGTTACGGAGATCAACGCCATTGCTTATCCAAATCCTGCAAACACAACTTTTTATGTAAATACAGAAAGTACAGACGCAAAGAACTTAGAGATCATTGATCTTACAGGTAAAGTTTTGGAGCGTTTTTCATTTAATGATGGAAAAGTGAAAGCCGATGTTAGCAAGTATCATACAGGCATTTATTTATATTCAGTTACTGGAACTAATGGACAACGTTTAAAAACCGGTAAATTCACCATAACACACTAATTGATTTGATTAACGTAAGCCACTCCTTGCGGGGTGGCTTTTTTTATTGATAGAAAATGAATATTGAAGAAAAAATAAACGCCGATATTAAAACGGCAATGCTTGCAAAGGACGCAAAAAAATTAGAGGCTTTAAGAGCTATTAAATCTGCGGTACTATTATTGAAAACTTCACCGGAAGGATTAACGGAAGATTCGGCAATGAAGGCCATACAAAAAGAAGTGAAGAAACGCAAAGAGAGTGGCGATCTTTACACGCAACAAAATCGTGCCGACCTTGCTGAAGTGGAAGCTTATCAAGCCTCTGTATTGGAAGAATATTTACCAAAGCAATTAAGTGAAGAAGAAATAAAATCTCAGTTACAAGCGATCATCGCTCAGGTAGGTGCAAATGGCGCCGGCGACATGGGTAAAGTAATGGGACTTGCGTCAAAAGCATTTGCCGGAAAAGCAGATAATAAGATCGTTTCGCAATTAGTGAAACAGTTATTAGGCTAAGAATAGTTTTTTAAGCTTTACTTTTACCTAAAGACGACAATTCTTTTCCTATACCCATGAACGAAGTGATATTCAGTGGGAACTCGAGGAACACATGAAGGAAAGAAAGAAAGAACAATACTTTTAATCCTTTATTATAATCATAAGCATAAATAGCAATGGATAGCAACCAAATAACAAGGGTTGCTATCAGTGTTTTTTTTGGTACCTGATGCCATTTGATAACGGATGTTTTTGAGAACCAATTCAAATAATGATACGTGTATGCAAACGCAATAAAACGCATGATGACGAAACCCGCATTCGTTGTATAAACTTGATCAACATCGGTAAGCTCTCCTAAATTGAAGAATTGTATCAGTCGCACATTTAATTCGGCAAATAATGTATAGCTCCTTTGTGAGAATTCGCTTACCTGATAGAACAAGCCTTGCGGTTGAATCATGAAAATGGCAAAAGCACAAACAATAAGAACCACAACCGAAACTATTCCGGGAAGTGAGCGTTCTTTTAAAGTTCCGTATAACATAAATAACCATGTGAAAACAAACACATGGATTATGGTGGGAAGAAAAATTGCGATCCAAGTAAAATAATTATTGGCGTTGTTCAAGTAAGAAATAGATATCACTGCCAGAATTAAAACTGCTGCTCGGTATAACCAATCTTTCATGAAAACAAAAGCAACAGATGATAACAAACCAAAAGCAATAAGATCAGGGAGATAACCTGTGCTTTTTTTGGTTGGGAAGAAATTAAAATAAACCATTAGCACACATGTTGCTACAAGGATCAAAAAATCATATTTTCCTTTAGTGAAGTAGTTCTTTTTATGCAACCAACCAATTTCGGTAAGGTAATGCAAGGGGCCTAAAACTCCATAAGAAAAAAGGAAAAGTTCGAAAGGCACAAAAAATGCAATGACGCAACTAACGATGATCAATCCAGTGTTTACATGATGTAGTGTGGAGCTATTCATTACTTCTTTTTAGTACTAGGTTTATTATACTCCGCTATGAACTCGGGCCACTTTTTAGTTTTGAAATGATCCTCTCCGTAAAATATCAAACCTGGCTTTAGAAGTTCCGATGAAAAATAGAAATTGAAAACATCGATGGTGTTTAACTTTTCATCTAACACACATGTTGCAGGTAAAGAAAAACGATTGTCGCATATTTTAAGTGAAAGCGAATGCAGTGGGAAATTATTGATCACACTTTTAATGAACTTCTCTCCTTTAAATTCAATGGTATCATTGGTCTCGGCATTGAATTCAACTAAATAATATTTTTCGTTGATGATCTTGGCAATAGCACTATCCATAAAGGTTGTTTTACTCATCACTTTACAGGAATTACAAAAACCGCTGGTGATATTTACCAATACCTTTTTGGGCTTCTTTTTTTGCAATTTATCTAGTTCTTTGAAAGTATACATCTTCACAGGTTTCTTCCTGAAATTTGTATCATAAAATGTTTTTGCAAAATTAGCACCAAAAACTTCGTAGTTAGTTGTTCTCCAAACATTCTCTACCATAAACACTAAAATTGGCTCGATCTTCTTCTCTTCCAAATAACCTTGTGACAACAAAGTGAACTCATAATTATTGGTGATGAAAGCTGTAGTTGGATAACTCAATTGCTGACCCATTAGTTTAAGTGCAAACTCATGTGGCGTTTTAGGCTCTTTGGAAGTTGGTTTGTAAACTTTTCCATTATACTCGATCGTATCCTTACCCTCTGCATTAAATTTAACAGGGTAAAAATTTGTATTGATATATTCAGCAATTCCGGGGTTAGAATAGGTGGTTCGCATCATATGCTTACACCATCCACACCAATCCGTATAAAAATCAATAAGGATCGGGCGCTGAAACTGCTTGTTCTTTTCTTGCGCTTCTTTGATGCTGATCCATTTAACTAAACCATTAGTTTCAGTTGCCTGTGAGAAGCTTTGTTGAAACATTGTGAGAAAAGCACCGATAAATATGAATAACCTTAACATTTTAGTAATGGAAAATTAGGGCTTTAATTGTAAATTTGGATAAAATTAAAACTAATTATCATGGTTAAAAAATTACTTTCATTATTTATCATCTGTTTAACTGTTAAATCAGGTAATGCTCAAAGTTTTGGGTTAAAATATACATTTGCTGCAGTTACAAATAGTTCGGGACCAATTGACCCAACTCCTACTCCAACAGTTGTAGGTGTAACAACAAATTCATGGACCGCCGTTGGAACAGGAACAAACTCCACTGGTGCAGGATATTTTTCATTTACAGGATGGGGAACAGGCGCAACAAATAGCGTTAACACAACCTTTACTGGGTCAATTGATCCAGCGAAATATTATGAAGTTACAGTAACCCCGCAAGCAGGATATAGCGTCACATTAAACAGCATGACTTTTGGCGCTAGTCGTTCCGGTACCGGTATTCGTAATTTTGCTGTTAGAACAAATAGAGATGGTTATGCGGCCAATGTAGCGGCAACTTACACTCCGTTGAATTCTGCTGCTAGCACCACAGTAATTACCATACAAGGAGGTGATACTTTCTTTTGGTTTGATGATGCCAATAGTACTTCGGGACCTGCGGCAGGTTCAGTTGCAAACAATTTATGTGGCGCTAATTTTTCAGGCGCTAATTTTACAAATCAGTCTAGTCCATATACACTGCGCATCTATGCTTGGAATTCGGAAGCTGCCGGTGGAACTTTTAGAATTGACTCTCTAATGATCAATGGTGTAGCAACCTTTTCAACTGCAGGTTTTGGAAATATATCGCATGACCTTAATGCCTCTTTTAAATTATACCCAAACCCATCTAACAATGGCATAATTTATGTTGAATTAAATAACGCCTACAAAGGAAGCATTGAGATCGTAAATTTAACTGGTCAAGTAATTACTAATGAAAATGTAGAAAGTAGTTATAATAGAGTGAAATTAGACCTAAGCGCTCTTTCTGAAGGCACTTATTTTGTGAGGTACCGTATCGGAAATGAATTTGTAACAGAGAAACTTATAATCACAAAGTAGATCTTTGATACTTTGATCAAAAACCCAGCTGTACACTCAGCTGGGTTTTTTATTTTACAACCTTTAAAAATCATTAATTAAATACCTATCTTCATATCGTAAATGATAAATGAAGGGAGAAATAAATTAAGTGATCTTGCCTTTTACTTTTTAGCGCTCATCCTAGGGTTCTTTGTGATAGCATTTCCGCCACACAATGTGTTTTCCTATGATGTGTTTGGCTATTACATGTACCTTCCACTGAAATTTAAGTATCACGATCTCACCATTCAGGATTATCAGATCATTGAAAACATTTTTAAAACCTACTGGCCAAGCGAAACGTTTTATCAAGGTGTAAAATGGGATAACGGGAACTATGTGATGCGCTATCCCATTGGTCTTTCAGTTTTACATGCCCCTTTTTATTTTATTGCAGACATTATTACGCCTTATACAAGCTACAAAGCTGATGGATTTTCGCGCCCCTACCAATTAACTGTGTTATACGGATGCCTACTCTATTCTTTAATTGGTTTGCATTATATCAAAAAGATACTACTTAATTTTTTTAGCGATGGAGTTACTGCATTCACTCTTATTTCCATTGGCCTTGGCACAAATTATTTTTTACATAGTTCTATTCATGGACAAGGCGCCATGTCGCACAATATTTTATTTAGTCTTTATGCCATTATCATCTACCTCACCATCAAATGGCATCAAACAAATAGTGTAAAACATATGGTTTTACTCGGCATCAGCGTTGGACTTGCGGCACTTTGCAGAGCTTCAGAGATCCTAGCGATCCTGATTCCACTTTTTTATGGAATTTCTCAATTAAAAGAAATCAAAGGCCGAATAATATTGCTGTTGAATTATAAAAAGCAAATTATACTTTTTGCAGTAATCATTATAGCAATAGGTTTTATACAATTTTCATACTGGAAATATGCAGCCGGCAAATTCATTGTTAATCCATATGGCTCCAGTAATCCCGGTGAAGGTTTAGAATTACTGCATCCTCATATCTTAGAAGTATTGTTCAGTTTTAGAAAAGGATGGTTTCTATACACACCAATTATGTTGTTTGCCATGTATGGTCTATGGTTAATGTACAAAAAGAATAAATTCCTTTTCTTTGGAATATTTTTCTATTTTATAGTTAACCTTTATATTGTTTCTAGCTGGTCGTGTTGGTGGTACGGGAGTTGCTTTGGTAATAGGGCCTTGATTCCAAGTTATGCAGCTTTGAGTATCCCACTTGCATTTGCCTTCGATCATTTTCTGAACCTTAGATCAAAATACATTTTTATTAAGGTCATCATTACATTGGCAGGATTTAATCTATTTCAATCGTGGCAAATAAGTGAAGGCATACTTGACTCTACAAATATTTCTCGCGCATACTATTTCTCAACTTTTTTTCAAACTAATCACCCTAATCAAGCACAAACAGATCTATTATTAATTGGGAAATTCAATAACGGCATTGAAGTTTTTGCAAAAAAAGATTCTCTTTCACATAAACTAGGTTTTACTAGATCCATAGATTTTGAAGGACAAGATATCGACAAGCGATACATCTCTGACACCATATATCACAGTGGTAAGAAGGCTTTGATCCTTAGCAACAACACAACCAATTCTTATTCTGTTGAAGCTACATTCAATGAAATAACTCAAAAATCCTATACGTGGATAAAAGCAAGTGTATGGGTGAACTCAACTCATCCAATAAAAAGTTCTGATATTCAATTTGGCATACACATGAAACACAAAGGTTATATATTTAAACCAAGTGAATACAAATTTGAACGTGATACGATCAAACCAATGGTGTGGACTAAATTAGAATTCTACTACTTGATCCCGGATGATCTGCGAAGCAAGAAAGATAAGGTATGCGCATTCTTTGTAAATAAAGGGAATGAACCTATTCGCATAGATGATCTTCAAATTGAATCCTACGAACCGATCGTGGATCAATCCTACTTCTAGATCAAGCCTCTTGTTTTTATCTCCAGGTATTTATTTAGCGCATTTATTGTGAGCTTTTCGGGCGTTGTATAAACACTTAATATACCATACTGCTGAAGCTCTTTGGTGATCTGTCGCTTCTCATAATCAAATTTCTGCGCGATGGTTTGCTCGTAAATCTCAAACGTTGACCGAGGCTTTGAAGCCAACAGATCTTTTAATTCCGTATTCTCAAAGAATATCACAACCAACACGTGTTGCGAAGACATTTTTCTTAAATACTTTAACTGTCGCCTTAATGCATTTACAGTTTCAAAATTAGTGAAGAGTAATAACAAACTTCTTTGAGTTATTTTTTGTCGTACATGTGAGAATAAAACTTCATAGTTTGTTTCCAAAAAATTTGTTTTTGCATTATATAACGCCTCTTGTATGCGCAATAACTGATCCCCCCTGCTATCTGCTTTTACTTTAAAATCAATTTCTTTAGAAAAACCGATCAGGCCCGGCTTATCTTGCTTGATCCATGCTACATGATCAATTACTAAGGCCGCGTTAATGGCATAATCTAACAATTTCAAACCATCAAAAGGCATTTTCATCACACGCCCTGTATCAATAACACAATAAACGTGCTGCGAACGCTCATCGCGGTAATGATTTACCATTAATTGATTTTTACGAGCTGTAGCTTTCCAATTGATCGTGCGAATATCATCTCCACTCACATATTCTTTGATCTGTTCAAACTCAGTGCTATTACCAATTCTTCTCAAACGTTTAACTCCAATATCGGTTAATCGATTACTGATGGCTAACAATTCGAACTGCCTTAATCTGATAAAAGATGGATAACATGCCATCATAAATGGATCATCCACTTTTATATGTCGTTCGATAAAAGATAATTTTGTGCGAACAAATAAGTTGATCTTTCCAAAATGATACTCTCCTCTTTCGGTAGGATTTAGATCATATGTAAAATGGCGCTCTTGTTGCACATCAAGTGTTGTACTTATCTTAAAATTGCGAACATTAACCTGAAAAGGTAATTCATCTATAACGTCAACACATATCTTGAATGCGTAATAATTTTGAACGTGCAAGGTCAACGTATTCACATCTCCATTACTTAAGCGTTTAAATCGTGGCACTCTCCAAGCGTTCAAGGGTTTGCTATGCCGCATTAAAAATAAAGCATCTGCTATGCAAGCAAAGATCATAAGCCAGAGCAACGACAATGTTGGAATATACAACACATTGAAATTAAAAGACAAAATAAAGCAAAGGATCAAAAAGAAGATGCTCCAATACAATCGCTTTGTTGGTCTAACTTGTTTAATTATGTTCCAGATCCTTTTAAACACTAGCGTGGCACTTCAATTTTATCAATCAATTGCTGAATAACTGTATCTACATGTATCCCTTCCATTTCTTTTTCAGGTGTTAAAGCTACACGGTGTCTTAAAACAGGTGTTGCTACGTATTTAATATCGTCGGGTGTAACAAAATCCCTATTTTGAATTGCGGCCGTAGCTTTGGCGGCATTTAAAATGGCAATGGAAGCGCGTGGTGATGCCCCAAGATATAAATTTGAATTCTTTCGCGTTGCTGCTACTAACTGAATTATATACTTTATCAAATTCTCTTCCACTACAACTTTTTGAACCAAGCCTTTCAACTTAATGATGCCATCCTTACTCAAATAACTTTTTACCTTGGTAAAATCAATTATGTGAGAATTCAATTGAACATTTGTCAACATTTCCGTTTCTTCTTCCATGCTAGGATAACCTACTGTTATTTTGAATATAAACCTATCTAATTGCGCTTCAGGCAAGCGATATGTTCCTTCTTGCTCAATAGGATTTTGGGTGGCTAATACTACAAATGGAAGATCCAATTTATGGGTTGTACCATCAACAGTAACCTGCCTTTCTTCCATGGCTTCAAATAAAGCCGCTTGTGTTTTTGCCGGCGAACGATTGATCTCATCCGCTAAAACAATATTGGCAAATAACGGACCTCTTTTAAATTCAAAATCGTTGTTCTTTGAATTAAAAATAGATGTTCCTATAATATCGCTCGGCATCAGATCGGGCGTAAATTGTATACGTTTAAAATTTGCATCGATCGTTCTTGCGAGTAACCTTGCTGTAAGTGTTTTTGCCACGCCGGGCACACCTTCAATTAAAACATGCCCATCTGCGAGTATGGCTATAAGCAAAAGATCAAGGAGTTGGGGCTGCCCCTTGATGTACTTTCCGATCTCTGTTTTTACTTCGGCAATGTGCGTTGCCAATTCTGTCAGGTCTACCCTGTTCTCAAATTTATTTTCCATAGTTTATCTTAAGCTTTTAGTATTAAAATTAGTGATCTGTCTATTCAATTCTATAAGGTCAAATTCAGTTGCTTCTTCTAACTTTCTCAAACGCTCGCAATATTTAAAAAGTTGTTGTACTAATTTTATGTCGTAACCACTCAATTCGCTTATGGTCTCAATAAATGATTCATTTATATCATTTGTTTGAATAGTGAAACGACTTCTGATCGTTTCGTAAAAATACTTTACACGTTCATCAGCTATATATTTGTGATTCTCGGCGTTGAAATACACATGGCTTACCACGTTTACAAATTCCAAAGTTGTATTGGTAACAGGTTCTAATACAGGTATAGCTCTTTGGCGACGGCGGCCATCGGAGATCATGTAAATGATCAAAGTGATCAATAACAATAAATAAGCTGCATATAGAGGATCACTATCTAATATCAATCTTAAAAAAGAATCCGATTGAACATTATACGTTTTATAATATTCATCCCATATAAGATCCTTGGTCTTTGCCGTTACATAAGAAAGAACTGAATAGGCATAAACTCTGTTTGCATGATCCACAATAAAATAATTTGTGAAAACATCAGGCATACTCATTAACACCAGTTGTCCTTTCCCTATACTAGCTCTTATCATGACAGCATCACTATCTTGATTTACTGAACAGGAGCTGAATTTTGTTGAATCATAATTCGCGAAATATGAATCCAAACAAAGGTTAGGATATTTATACACCTTCGGCCGATCCTTTGACAACATTTTCACATGAACACCTGGTTTATTTATTAATGAATCAATATTAGAAAAATACTGATATGATCTTGGCCGCGTACGTATATGAAAAGTATCAAGCCCTCTAAATTCATCCGCTGCTATAAACAAGGTATTGCCTTGCTCCATAAAATTGAATAAGGTCTTAAGATCTGTTTTACTTAAATTCACACTCCCATTTATAAGCACTAAACATTTTTTTTGTTGAATATCAGACTCCGGTAGATTATATAGTGTGCCTTTGTTGATCGATAATTTATTGCCATAGGTAGGCTTCAATAATTGAAAAATAGCATTTGTGCCAAACGGGTTTTTATCTTTTGACTCATACGTTCGCTGCCAATTCATAGGTTTAGGAAGGATGTATTGAATAACAACCAACAAAACGAACATCACGCCGAAGATCCAAAAATATTTATTGTTCCCTTTAAACATTTATATGCCTTTCAAATGATATAAACTCCTTTTTAAGTTCGGTATATTTGGAATGGTCAACACTAAACTTTCCATACCATACATAATCATAGATTCGGCTCACTGCCATAAACTCATTCAAAAAATTTGATTTCTTAAGGTCGTATTGATAATCAATATTAGTTTTGGCCGGCTGAAACATTAAATGACCACCCTTTTCTAAGAGGAAAAGACATTTCAAATAGTACCACCGCACAGCAGTTCTTAGATCGGCATTTACTTCTGCCTCTTCGATCATCTTATCGAAATTAATAGTACTTAGATCATCTGTGAGTTCGCTGAAATTAAATGTTGTAAGCTTACTTTCAGGGCTAACCAAGCGACTGAGATCACTTCTCCACAGAAGCCATATAACGAGTATCACGCAAAAAATAATTACGCACCAAACTATGAGATCTCTGGTGAAATCCACATTCTCTTGATTGTTATTTCCGAAGATCAGCTCCGAGAGCCAATCCATAAATCGTTGAAATATGCCGGGTTCGTAATTTACGTCGCGATCATACTTCATTTTTGGATCGCTAAACACTTTTCTTTCAAGCAAACTATCCGGCTTAACTAATTTAAGCGAATTAGAATCGACCAGGGCCACAGATAACGTATCCGATGCTTTGAACGCAGTAGTATGTAGAATTAAAATAAAATATAATGTGAGCTTTTTCAGTGTGAGAGATTTTATACTTATATACTGTCAATTTTTTCCATGATAGAAAGTCCTTCTTTTTTCTCTTCCAAGCTGGCACATTGTAAATTCATCATTATAAAATACACTGCATATACGCAAGTAATTAATAAACCGCTAATACAAAATAAAACAATAACGTAAATAGGCACATCGTAACCTGCTTGAGAATTCTGGAGATCACCAATGGCACCTTTCATTCTGGTAAAAAAGGAAATGATGAATACAATATATGATGGTAAAAAGGCGATAAAACTGAGGATGTATGTGATCAATCCACCCAGGAAAGAGAGCGACCATGTGATCCAAAAATTTCCTTTAAAGTTTCTAAACACTTTTCCTATAGCTTCAAAAACATTGATGCGATGTCTTTGCGATGTAAACAATACAGCTGTAAAATAATAAAGTGCAATTGGCATCACTATGAGTAGAAAAAATATATAAACAAGTATAAATAGAAGAATACCTAAAACAGCACTCATTTTTATCAACATAGCAAGCAATCCAAAGAACAAGGCAATTACAACAGCAAATACCAAACTAATGATCACCAGAATGAACATTCCTCCTAAACCACGTAAAAACTGACTAAAAAAATTCTTTACGATGTCTTTTATCAAAGGTTTTTCATTTTCAGGTAAACTATCGTTCAATAACATATGTTCGTTGAGTACAGTTACAAATGCCGTATAACCTAATAAAGAAAGCAAGGTCATTAACACCATTGTTCCGGCCATTGAAGCGTAAAACGCCATTACGTCATTAGCCGCAGCCGTAATATTGGCAAACATATTCTTAAATAAAAAGGTGATAAGAAAAGTTGCTATTAATACAAACGGCGAGACCAATAATAAAATAGAGCCAAATAATGACTTGAAATTTTGTCGCATATAAGCAATGGTATCACCAAACACATCTCCAAAACTTCTCGCCTTTCTTACATATACTTTTACACTCATAGTGGATATTTACGTTTATAATAAATTGGTAAAAAAATAAAATAATAAATAATAAAACCGAAGGAAAGACCAATGATGGTTATTGATAAAGCGATATGCATTTCGGTATATCTTGTTACAAAACTTTCAAGAAAACCCGCCATGATAAATATAAGGATCAGTCCAATGATGATCTTTAATCCATCTTTTACTGCGGTTCTAAATGCATGCATGCGTGTATGAGTTCCAGGGAAAATAAAACTATTACCTAAAACGATTCCTGCGCAACCGGCCAAAATGATCGCCGAGATCTCAAAGGCGCCATGTATCCAAACAACCTTTAAAGCTTTATCCAAAATATTGTATTGATAAAAAAGCGTGAAAAAGCATCCTAACATGATGCCATTGTTCACCAACATGAATCCGGTACCAAAGGCAGTAAGTAAGCCTAGAACAAAAGCATAAAAAGAAACTTTTATGTTATTTAAGGTGATGTAAATGAACATCAAGAACTCATTTTCTTCGCCATAAATGCCAAGAGCATTGCCATTCTTTATACGCTCGATGGTGAGGTCAATATAGTAATCACCCAATATCAAACGAACAAAGCTGTCGTCATACAGTTGAGATACGACACCAAGCAGAACGGCTAATCCGAAAATTAGGAATGAATAAAATAGTTGCTTATGATACTTTGAGAAGAACATTGGCAACTCATACATGTAAAAATTCAAGAAACGTCCACCACTCTCCTTTCGATTCTTATACACCAAATGATGTACTTTTGAAGCCAAATTATTTACATAAGCCTGTGTGCGCGTTTGTGGATAATTGGTATTTGAATAGGAAAGGTCATCGGTGAGTTCAATAAACATATTAGTGAGTTCATTCGGATCTATCTTATCCTTGTTACTTAACTTCTTTTCATACTCCGTCCACTTTTTTTCATTCTGCTTCAAAAACGTGATCTCTTTCATACCTGCTTAAGTGAATATAAATATATATATTTATACAGTAAATTCAAACCATATACTTGGAACAAATACGAATAAATACCACACAAAATGTTGCTCTTGGCTATGAACCCGCCGGTGTTGGTTACCGAATACTGGCAGGTATATTAGACCAAGTGTTTGTTATTGTATACACCATATTGATCTATTGGCTTTTTTTCACTTTTGTGTTGAGCAAAAATTATTACACTGCTGAAACCGACAATACAGAAACCTATAATGCCATTATGATCGGCATCT
>Ga0209972_10000443_pt1 | contig 40329 bp, 28 predicted proteins | sample NOAtaG_7_FD_187302 | JGI IMG/M metagenome (GOLD analysis project Ga0209972, IMG submission 187302) | Freshwater lake microbial communities from Lake Erie, under a cyanobacterial bloom - NOAA_Erie_Diel1S_2200h metaG (SPAdes) (version 2) | ecosystem: Environmental > Aquatic > Freshwater > Lake ...
GATGCCGCCGTGCGGCGGGGCGCCGAACTTGAGCGCATCGAGGAGGAAGCCGAACTTGGTCTTCGCGTCTTCCTGCGTGAGGCCGATGAGCTTGAAGACCGTCTCCTGCACCTTCTGGTTGTGGATTCGGATCGAGCCGCCCGCGATCTCGCTGCCGTTGAGCACGAGGTCGTAGCCGGCCGAAAGGCACGCGCCTGGATCCGAGTCGAGGATCCCGAACTGGTCGGGATTCGGGCTCGTGAACGGGTGGTGCAGCGCGACCCAGCGCTTGCCGTCGTCGTCCCACTCGAACATCGGGAAGTCGACGACCCAGAGGAAGTTCCACTTGCCCTCGGGCACGATCTCGAGGTCGCGCGCGATTCTTTGGCGCAGTTCGCCGAGCGTCTTCGTCGCGATGTCGTAGTGGTCGGCCGCAAACACGACCACATCGCCCGGAACGAGTCCGAGCGCTGCGGTGAGTTCCGCGCGCACGGGCTCGAGGAACTTCGCCACGCCCGTCTCGAAGCCGTTCGCGCCGAGCTTCGTGTACGGAATGCCGCCGGCCTTGAAGGTCTTCGCGAACTCGCTGTAGCCGTCGAGCACCTTGCGCGTGAGCTTCTCGTTCGGCGCCGGGATGCGGATCGCCTTCACGACGCCCTTGCGGCCGGCCTTGACCTTCGCGAGCGCGTCCTTGAAGACGGCGAACTCGGTCTTGGCCGCGATCTCCGAGACATCGCGGGTCTCGAGCCCGTAGCGGGTGTCGGGGCGGTCGATGCCGAAGCGCTCCATCGCGTCCCAGTACGACATGCGCGGCACTTCGCCGATGTCGTAGTTGAAGAGTTCCTTCCAGAGGCCGCGCGCGAAGCCCGTCATCATCGACATGACATCCTCGCGCTCGACGAAGCTCATCTCGAGGTCGATCTGCGTGAACTCGGCCTGGCGGTCGGCGCGCGGATCCTCGTCGCGCATGCACTTGCAGATCTGGAGGTAGCGGTCGCAGCCGGCGACCATCAGGATCTGCTTGAAGAGCTGAGGGCTCTGCGGAAGCGCGTACCACTTGCCCGGGTGGAGGCGGGCCGGCACGATGAAGTCGCGCGCGCCCTCGGGCGTCGTCTTGATGAGGAGCGGCGTCTCGATCTCGAGGAAGCCGTTCTGGCTGAAGTAGTCGCGCGCGAACTTCGTGATGCGCGAGCGCGTGTGCAGGATGTGCTGCATGCGCGGACGGCGCAGGTCGATGTAGCGGTACTTGAGTCGCGTCTCCTCGCCGATCTTGTCCGCGTCGCGGTCGTCGGGGAGGATCGGCGGGGGCTCTGCGGAGTTGAGGAGTTCGAGCTTCTCGGCGACGAGCTCGATCTCGCCCGTCGCGAGGTTCGGGTTCGAGCCGCCCGCGCGGATACGGACCTTGCCGGTGACGGCGATCACATACTCGCGGCGCAGCGTCCGGGCGAGGCTGACGAGGTCGGCGGGGGACTGCTCGAGGTCGAAGACGACCTGGCAAAGCCCCTCGCGGTCGCGCAGGTCGGCGAAGATGAGGCCCTTGCCCTGATCGCGGTAGGTGTTGATCCAACCCGAGAGCGTGACCGTCTGGCCGACATGGCTCGCCCGCAGGGAGCCACACATGTGCGTGCGCTTGAGCATAAGGGGCGGGATGGTACCCGCTGCGGCGGCGTGGCGGGCAAGTGGATTCAGGCGGAAACCCGCTCGGTTCGGTAGGCTTCGCGCATGTCCGCCGCCCGCAAGGTGGTTCTCTTCACGGCCCAGGAGCCCTCGGGCGACGCGCACGCGGCGCCGGTGATCGCTCGCCTCAGGGAGGCGTACCCCGACATCGAGCCCGTCGCGTGGGGTGGACCCAAGATGGCGGCGGCCGGGGCGACCATGCTCGGCCGCACCGCCGACGACGGCGTGATGGGACTCGCAGGCATCTCCAAGGTTGCCGAGGTGAAGCGCCTCCACGACGAGATCGTGGCGTGGGCGCGCGCGAACCCGGTGGCCGTCCACATGCCGGTCGACAGCCCGAGCGCGAACTATCCGCTGTGCGCGCGCCTCAAGCCGCTCGGCGCGCGCGTGGTCAACCTGGTGGCGCCGCAGCTCTGGGCGTGGGCGCCGTGGCGCATCGGCAAGGTGCGCAGGCTGAGCGATGTCCTGCTCTGCCTGCTGCCGTTCGAGGAGGAGTGGTTCCGTTCGCGCGGCTGCGTGGCGAAGTTCGTCGGACATCCCGTGCTGTCGAAGCCGCTCGATCTCGCGCAGTGCGCGCGCGAGGCGGCCACGCTGCCGCATGGTTCGCCGCGCGTGCTTCTCCTGCCCGGCTCGCGTTCGAGCGAGGTGCATCGCAACGGGCGGCTGCTTGCCGAGATCTTCGCCGAGATCCGGGCGGCGAAGCCCGACGCGCGCGCCGTCGCGGTCGCGTCGAACGAGGCGAATGCCCGCAGGTTCGTCGACGAAGTCGGCGGAAGGTTGCCGCCTGGCGTGGACCTCGTCGTCTCAGGCCGAGAAGCGAGTCTCGAAGGGGCACTCGCATGGTGCGATCTTGCGGTCGCGGTGTCGGGGACCGTCAGCCTCGACTGCACCCGGCAGGCGAAGCCGGTCATCGGCGTCTATCGAACCTCGTGGCTCGAGACGCTCGGCGCCCGCGTCGTCATCCGCGCGCCGCATCTCCTTCTTCCGAACATCCTCGCGGGCCGCCGCATCGTTCCGGAGTTCGTGCCATACGCAGGCGGCCCTTCGCCGATCGCCCGGGAAGCGCTCTCGATCCTCGGCGATGCCGCGCGCCTCTCCGGCATGCAACGCGATCTGCAGGCCGTCGCGGACACCTTCCTCGGTCGCGATCCGGCGCCAATCGTTGCGGAGATCCTCGCGCGCGAGGCGCGCGGCGAGCGCTTGGGGAACGCGCAACTCGATGACATCGTCCGGGGTTCGGCTCGGCCTTCCCTTGACGCGGCCAAAGCCTGAAGCCGCGGGAATGGACGATGGACGGGCGTGAATCGGGCGAGGGAATGGGCGATGGAATGGGCGATGGAATGGGCGATGCACGCAAGCGTCATGAAGCGCGGCCCCGGGCCCGCCCGATCGGTTGCGACGGATGCGGATAGGGGAGGTTTCCGCTAGACTCCGACACTCGTCCGCGACCCTGGAAGGATGCCCGCCATGATGACCCGCAGACTGCTTTCCGTTCTGGCCCTGACCTGCCTCGTTGCGCCCTCCGCCGCCTTCGCGCAGTCGGAGCCGGTCGCGAGGAAAGACAATGTGATCAAGATCGTCTCGAGCCTGCCCCGCACGGGCAGCGCCAACGCGCAGACCACCAGCATGGTGAACGGCATCAAGATGGCGATCGCCGAGGTCGGCGGCGCCATCGGCGGACGCAAGATCGTCTATGAGGACTGGGACGACGCGAGCCCGCAGCGCGGCAACTGGGATCCCGCCGTCGAGGCGCAGAACGCCGACAAGGCGGTCGGCGACCCCACTGTGATGGCCTACATCGGCACCTACAACTCGGGTGCCGCCAAGATCTCGATGCCGAAGCTCAACAACGCCGGCCTCGTCATGGTGAGCCCCGCGAACACCGCGCCGAGCCTCACCAAGAAGGGTTTCGGCGAGGCCAACGAGCCCGCCGTCTACCGTCCGACCGGGAAGATCAACTACTTCCGCGTCGTCCCGACCGACGATGTGCAGGGTGCCGTCGCGGCCGACTACGCGAAGGAGATCGGCGCGACCAAGGCGTTCGTGCTCAACGACCGCGAGGTCTACGGCAAGGGCGTCGCGGGCGTGTTCGAGAAGCGCGCCAAGGAGATCGGCCTCGAGGTCGTGGGCGTCGAGGGCATCGACCCCAAGGCGTCGAACTACAAGAGCCTCGTCACCAAGATGAAGCAGGCGGGCGCCGACCTCGTCTACTTCGGCGGCACCACCCAGACGAACGCGGGCCAGCTCGCCAAGGACATCGTGGCAGGCGGCCTCAAGGCCAAGCTGATCGTTCCCGACGGCTGCTACGAGCAGGCCTTCATCGAGGCCGCCGGCAACCGCGCGCTCGAGGGACGCTGCTTCATCACCTTCGGCGGCGTCGACCCGAAGCTGCTCACGGGCAAGGGCAAGGACTTCTACGAGAACTACAAGAAGACCTACGGCGGCGAGCCCGAGGGCTACGCGGTCTACGGCTACGAGGCGACGAAGGTCGTTCTCGCCGCCATGCAGCGCCTCTACGACGGCGGCAAGCAGATCACGCGCGAGTCGGTTCTCGAGGAAGTCGGCCGCACCAAGGACTTCACGGGCGCCCTCGGCACCTGGAGCTTCGACGAGAACGGCGACACCACCAACCGCGTGATGAGCGTCAACAGCGTCAAGAGCGGCGAGTTCACGACCGTGAAGGTCGTCAACTAAGCCCGTGGGCGTGACCGATCGCGACCATCAGAGGGGCCACGCCAAGTGACCGAGACCGAAGTCTTCCTCCAGCAGGTGATCTACGGCCTGTCGAACGGCATGATCATCGCCCTGGTGGCGCTCGGCTACACGATGGTCTACGGCATCGTCGAGCTCATCAACTTCGCCCACGGCGATGTGTTCACGCTCGGCGCGTTCCTCGCGCTGACGGTCGTCGGCGCGCTTGGGGCCGCCGCGGTCCTCGACCTCGGGACCGCCGGCGAGTCGTCGAACTGGCTCCTGTTGTTCGGCCTCGTGATCGGCGCCGGGCTCTTCTGCGGCGGGTTGAATGTCGCGATCGACAAGGTCGTCTACAAGCCGCTGCGGCGCGCGCCGAAGCTCACGCAGCTCGTCGCCGCGATCGGCGTGAGCTTCATCCTCATCAATGTCGCGCTGTTCTGGGGCGGCGTTCCGATGGAAGTGCTCGGCGGCGGCAACGCGGCCGCGGCGCCCAAGGACTTCCCCGAGATGCTCGAGACGAGCAACCTGCTGGGTGAGGAATCCAATGTGATGCTGCGGCTCGAGGATGTCGCGATCTTCGCGATCACGATCCCGATCATGATCGGCCTCACGCTCTTCGTGAAGAAGACCAGGCTCGGACGCGGCATGCGCGCCACGGCGCAGAACCCGATCGCCGCGAAGCTGATGGGCATCGACACCGACCGCGTCATCAGCGCAACCTTCCTCATCGGCGGATTCCTCGGCGGTGCCGCCAGCGTGATGTGGGCGCTCTACAACAACACGATCTCGTTCCAGATGGGTTTCCGCGCGGGTATGGACGCGTTCACCGCAGCCGTGCTCGGCGGGATCGGCAGCATGCCGGGCGCGATGCTCGGTGGCGTTCTGATCGGCCTGATCCGCGCCATGAGCGACCAGTACATCGCGACGGAGTGGACGAATGTGGTCGTCTTCGGCGTGCTGATCCTGATCCTCGTCTTCCGCCCGAGCGGTCTGCTCGGGCTCAAGCAACGGGAGAAGGTCTGATGTCGTCGGCAGCGCCCCAGACCCCGCGGTTGCTCTCGCGCGGCCAGCTGGCCGTGCTCGGTGGCCTCGCGCTCGTGCCGCTCCTCGACTATCTCCTGCCCTCGGTCCAGCTGAGCGCGCAGATGCGCACCGTGGTGGTGTTTGCGATCCTCGGCCTCGGCCTCAACATCGTGGTCGGCTGGACGGGCCTCCTGCACCTCGGCATCGCCGCGTTCATGGCGATCGGTGCGTACGCGTACGGCATCCTCACCTGCGAGGTGTACCCGTTCCAGGTCGGCTTCTGGCCGGGCATCCTGCTCGCCGGCGCGGTCGGCGCGATCGCGGGCCTTCTGCTCGGCGCTCCGACGCTGCGCCTCCGCGGCGACTACCTCGCGATCGTGACGCTCGGCTTCGGCGAGATCGTGCAGGACGGCATCAAGAACCTCGAGCTGATCACGAAGGGAACCGAGGGCATCAACCCGCTGCCCGCGCCGTGGGTTCCGGGGCCGGTCGCGTCGGCCGAGCCGAACGCCTGGCAGCAGCTCTTCGAGCCGATCACGAGCGAGACGCCCGTCCGCTGGTTCTTCATCTATCTCGCGATCCTCGCGGTCGTGGTCTACCTCGCGCGCAACCTCGAGTTCAGCCGCCTTGGCCGCCAGCTCTTCGCGGTGCGCGAGGACGAACTCGCCGCGCGCTGCATGGCGATCGAGCCTGACAAGGCGAAGCTGAAGGCGTTCGCGATGGGCGCCGCGCTCGCGGCGGTGGCGGGGGCGCTGTTCGCAAGCGGGCTGTCGTCGACCGGCGAACCCGCGAACTACGACTTCCAGGTCTCGATCCTCGCGCTCTGCATCGTCATCGTCGGCGGCATCGGATCGATCACGGGCGTCCTCGTCGGGGCGATCGTGATGGTCGGCCTCAGCAATGTGGTGCTTCCGAACCTCACGCAGGCGCTGCAGCGCAGCGGAATCGGCTCGACCGGCAGCGTGTTCGCGTCGCCCGACAACTACAAGTACCTCATCTTCGGCCTCGCGCTCGTCCTGATGATGCGCTACCGGCCCGACGGCATCGTTCACTCGCGGAAGGCGGTGCGCAAGTGAGCGTTCCGCTGATCTCGGTCGAGCGCGTGACGATGCGCTTCGGCGGCCTCACCGCCGTGAAGGATGTCTCGGTCGATGTCGTTCCCGGCTCGATCACGGCGGTGATCGGCCCGAACGGTGCCGGCAAGACCACGCTCTTCAACGCGATCACCGGCGTCTACGAGCCGACCGAGGGCGCCGTCAAGGTGTCGGGCCGCGATCCGCGGCGCCAGCTCAGCGGCGCGGTCATCGCGACCAGCGTCGCAATCGGCCTCGCAACGGGCCTCGGGCTCGCGCTCCTCGTGCGCGTCGAGACGGTCTGGCAGGCGGCCGTGCTCGACCTCTACGAGTTCCAGAAGGCGTTCCCGTGGGGAACGGCGCTGAAGGCGTTCTTCGCGACGCTGTTCGGCGGCGGATTCCTCGGCACCTGGCTCCCGATCGTCCTCGGCCTCGCGCTTGGCACGATCGGCCGGCTCGTGATCTGGTCGCGCACGCGGCGCACGCCCGATGTCGTCGCGTCCGCAGGCGTCGCCCGAACCTTCCAGAACATCCGGCTCTTCCCGGAACTTTCGCTTGTCGAGAATGTCGTCGTCGGCATGGATCGCAGGCTGACGAGCGGCATGCTCGACGGACTGCTCCGCCTGCCGCACGGCGTCCGCGAGCGCCAGGCGTCGCGGGCCGCGGCGCTCGGCATCCTCGAGTTCGTCGGCCTCGCGGACAAGGCGGAGACGGCGGCCGGGAACCTTCCGTACGGCCACCAGCGCCGTCTCGAGATCGCGCGCGCGCTTGCATCGAAGCCCGATGTCATCCTTCTCGACGAACCTGCGGCCGGCATGAACCCGACCGAGACGGTCGACCTCATGCGGCTCATCAAGGCGATCCGCGACAAGGGAACGACCGTGGTGCTCATCGAGCACCACATGCGCGTCGTGATGGGCATCTCCGACCGCATCGCCGTGCTTCAGTACGGTGAGAAGATCGCGGAGGGCACGCCCGAGGAGATCAAGAACGATCCCCGCTGCATCGAGGCGTATCTCGGCAAGGAGGAGCTCGGATGAGTTCCTCGTCGCCTGCGGCAGAGCCGCTCCTTTCGGTGAAGGGCCTCGTGGCCGGCTACGGCTCGGTCGAGGTGCTGCACCAGATCTCGCTCGAAGTCCATGAAGGCGAGATCGTCACCCTGATCGGCGGCAACGGCGCGGGCAAGTCCACCACGCTCATGTGCATCTCGGGAATCGTGCCGATGCGCGCGGGCGAGATCCGTTTCGCGGGACAGAAGATCGCGGACGCCGCAGGCGGCGTGCGGGCCGACAAGCTGGTCGGCCGCGGCCTCGTCCAGGTTCCCGAGGGGCGGCGCATCTTCCCGCGCATGACCGTGCTCGAGAACCTCATGATGGGCGCGTACGGCCGCGACGACAAGGATGGCATCGCGCGCGACCTCGAGCATGTCTACACGCTCTTCGACATCCTCAAGCAGCGTGCGGGACAGCTGGGCGGAACGCTCTCCGGCGGCGAGCAGCAGATGCTTGCGATCGGCAGGGCGATCCTCTCGAAGCCGCGACTCCTCATGATGGACGAGCCGTCGATGGGAATCGCGCCGCTGCTGGTCGCGCGGATCTTCGAGGCGGTCCGCGAACTGAACCGAGAGGGGCTCACGATCCTGCTCGTCGAGCAGAACGCGCGCGCTGCGCTGAAGCTCGCGAAACGGGGTTATGTCCTCGAGACGGGCCGCATGATCCTCAACGACGACGCATCGAAGCTGCTCGACGACCCGCGCGTCCGCGAGGCGTATCTCGGCGACTGATCGGCGGTCGCGGGCGGGAATTCGGCGATTCCGGGCCGCGTTGCCGCTACGATGCCTCCATGCGTGAGTTTCGTCTGGGCCAGAACATCGAGCGACGCTCGCTGGGCGCGTACCAATTGCCTCTTGGCGTCGCGGAGACGAGTCTTCGCGAGCCTACGCAGGGCTACACGGTGCGCTACCAGGAGGGTACGGACGAGGAACCGGACACCTATGTGTTCCACGCGGTGATCAGCCACGACCGGCTGCGGCCGGTCGTCGACGCGGCGTTCAACCTGCTCCCCAAGGAAGTCACTCCCGTGGTGGAGATCGGCTCGCGCGATGCCTATCGCTCGGTCGACATCTATCTCGGCGAGGAGCCGATGCCGCTCGTCGAGTTCCTCCGCACCTGGTACGAGTTCGAGGAAGTGCTCCTCGAGGATGTCACCATCGGCCTAGGCGCCAATGCCGAGGACCCGTGGGTGGATGTCTTCGTCGACAGCTGGAAGGGCATTCTGATCTCCGTGCCGACCGAGATGCGCGATGAGGTCGAGGCGATGCTCGCGGCGCATGGGCTGCAGGAAGTCGCGGAGACCTGGGACGAGCAGCCGCCGAGCGCGACGGGCGACAGCGAGACGCTCGTGACGCGCGATGTGCTCGAGATCGTCGACGAGCATTCCCCCGATCTCGACGAACTGCTGCTCGTGCTGCGCGAGCGCTGGCTGCTCGAGCTCAATGTCGACCGAGAGACGAATGTCGACGACGCGGGGCGCCATCTCGGCATGACGCTCTGGCACGCGATCGTGCTCGCGACGAGTTCCGAGGGAGAGGCCGATCGCGGCGCGTACATCTCGGTCTGGATGACGGCGGGAAGCCTGGCGCAGGCCGAGGAACTCCTCGAGGACGCGCTGCTCGACCACCCGCAGTGGGTGTTCGAATCGATCTACACCATGGATCGCGTCGCCTTCGACGACCGCCCGCCCTCGCTTTCGAGCCTTCCGCCGACGCGTCGGCGCGCGGCCGTGCACGAGATCGACATCGAGCCCTGGGGCGAGGAGCCCCCGACGGGTCCTGGCGACATGCCGCCCCGGCGCGGGCCAGCAGGCGGCGCAGGCGGCGGGGGCGGTGGTGGCGTCAACTGAGCGCTCGACCGACCGCGGCGACGGTGCGAAGCCGTGGTACGCGGACGGACTTCGCTTCGAGTGCACGCAGTGCGGCAACTGCTGTTCGGGCCCCCCTGGGGCCGTGTGGTTCACGCCCGACGAGGCCGATGCGATGGCGCGCGAGATCGGCGTCTCGACGCCCGAGTTCCTCGAGCGCTACACCCGACGGCTCGGGGCGCGGAGAAGCCTGAAGGAACTCAAGATCGACGGACGCCACGACTGCGTGTTCCTCGACCGGACGAGCCGTCCCGGGAAGGCGATCTGCGGCATCTACCGTGCCCGGCCGAGCCAGTGCCGCACCTGGCCGTGGTGGCCGGAGGTCGTCGAGTCGCCTGAGAGCTGGGCCGAGACGAAGCGCAGGACCCCGTGCCCCGGCATGGACTCGGGTCCCGTCCACGGCCTCGTCGAGATCACGATCGGCCTTACCGGCTGACCGGCGCGATGCGGGCGGCGTATTGTTCCGCCCCATGCATCACCCGCCGCCACCTCCCGGTCATGTCCTTCCGCCACTTGATCCTGCCCAGGCGAATGCCGGGCGCTATTCGCTTGCGGAGTTCGTGCGTGCAAGGGCGCAGCGCGACCGCGGGCACGGCCTGTTCGAACTCGAGAGCGAGCGCATGCTCGAGATCAATCTGAACGGCGAGCTCTGGACGAAGACGGGCTCGATGGTCGCGTACCTCGGTGCCGTGAAGTTCACGCGCGAGGGCATCCTCGAACACGGCATCGGCAAGTTCCTCAAGCGCGCGGTGAGCGGCGAGGGCACCCAGCTCACGAAGGCGCAGGGGCAGGGCAAGCTCTACCTCGCCGACGAGGCGAAGAAGATCTCGATCCTCAAGCTCCACAACGAGGCGATCTTCGTGAACGGCAACGATGTCCTCGCGTTCGAGCCCTCGCTCAAGTGGGACATCACGCTCATGCGCAGCATGGCGGGCATGTTCGCAGGCGGGCTCTTCAATGTGCGCTTCGAGGGATCGGGCATGCTCGCGATCACCACGCACTACGACCCGCTCGCGCTCGAGGTGCGGCCTGGCCAGCCCGTGTTCACCGACCCGAACGCAACGGTCGCGTGGTCCGGGACGCTCCAGCCCCAGATCCACACCGATGTCAGCCTGAAGACCTTCTTCGGTCGCGGCAGCGGCGAGTCGATCCAGCTCCGCTTCGAGGGCTCCGGCTTCGTCCTGATCCAGCCGAAGGAAGAGGTGTACTTCCAGCAGCAGACAGGCGGCTGATTCCGCAGCAAAGTCGGGGCCTCGGTCAATCCGAGAAAGTTGGTGCGCGTGGCGCCGCGGCTGTCGCATGGAGAAGGGCGGCCGTATGTCCGAGACGGATCACTTCCCCACGACCCAGCAAACATGGCTGCTCGACCGCCTCTCGGAGGGGCCTCGAGGCTCCTCCGCGATGCGCGATCATCTCATGACGCGCTATCGGGAGCCGCTTCTCGCGTACGCCCGGGGCTCGACCCTCCGGACGGTCGCCGAGCCAGACGAACTCGTCCATGGCTTCTTCGTGGCGTTCTTCGAGCGCCCGGACGGGATGCGGCGATGGGCCGAAAGCGGCACCCGCCTGCGCCGCTGGATGATGAACGGACTGGTCCTCCACGCGCGTGGCCTCCGACGGGATGCAGGGCGCAATCGCGAAACGGCTGGGCTTGACGCCGCGCTCGGATCGCCCGCGCCGAGTCCAACGGCCGAGGAGTCGTTTGAGGCAGCGTGGGCGAGGTCGCTCCTCTCGGACGCCGCGACCGCCGTGCAGGCCGAACTGGTCGCGGAAGGGCGTGGGAACGCCTGGGAGGTCTTCGCGCGGCACATCATCGATGGGCGACCGTACGCGGAGTGCTGCCCGCCGCTTGGGTACACCTTCGACGACGGGCGCACCGTCACGCGTATGGTCTCGATCCGTATCCGCCGAACGCTTCGGGAGTTGCTGCTCCAGGAAGGTACTCCGGAAGCAGAGATCGGTGCCGAGCTGCGCGCGAGGTTGAAGACATGCGTACGCGGACGATGATTGGCGTGGTGGCTTTGGGTTTCGCGGTTTCGCCCGCGCTTGCGGTCGACCGACTGGTACCGGAGCAGTATCCGACGATTGAGGCTGCGTTCGCGGCGTGCTCCGCAAACGACGTCGTGTCAGTCGCGCCCGGAACATACAACGTCGGACTCGTCGCGATGCCAGCGGTTCCGGTCACGCTGCGAGGGCGCGGGCTCCAATCTGCGACGGTTCTTGAGGGCGAGGCGATCCAGATTTTTTCGGGTAGCGGGTCTCGCGTCATCGAGAACCTCACTCTGCGTGGCATGACTGGGTACGGCGCGATCCACGTGAATGGTGCCGCCGGGATCGTCCGCAATGTAACGATCGAGATGACTCCAGCGAGTGGCATCTTCCTGAACACAAACGCGAGCGTGGAAACGATCAACTGCACCTTCCGCCAGAATGGAAAGGGAGGCTACGCATATGTGAACTGCTTCTGGACTGCAATCGACTGCAGCTTCGAGACAGGGAATGCCGTTGGAAGTTACGGCGGTGCAGTTGGCTTCCATGTGGGCTCTGGATGCTCGTTTCTTCGCTGTCGCTTCACTTCAAACTACGCATCGCAAGGCGGTGCGATCGGATTGAGTTTCTCAGGCCCGCGGGTGTTTGATCAGTGTTTCTTTGAAGGCAACACGTCTGCAAATGGAAATGTTTGGTGGACCGAGTTCGGCGCGACCGGAACACTGAAGAACAGCGTGCTCTGCGGCCATTCGCCTGCCGACTTCTCGGGCAGTTGGATCGATGGCGGAGGGAATCAGTTCTATCCAAAGGGCTGTACGCCTGCATGTCCCGCCGACATCGTGGACGACGGTTTCGTCAACGGCGCTGACCTCGCCACCGTGCTCGTCTACTGGGGTACAAACGGATCGCAGTTCCCTGGTGTCGACATCGACGGGAATGCCGTGGTGAACGGCGCCGATCTTGCAGCGGTGCTTGCGGCTTGGGGCCAGTGCCCGCAGTAGGCATTGAGGCGAACGCGACTCTCCATGACTCGGTGTCATGCGCGTGGCTTGAGCCAGTTCTCGAGCGTCAGTCCTTCCACACGGCCGAACTCGCGGGTGTTGCCCGTGACGAGCGTGACGCCCATCGCGAGGGCGTGGCCCGCGATCAGCATGTCGAGTGGGCCGATCGGGGTGCCGCGCGCCTCGAGCGTTGCGCGAGTGCTGGCGTATGCCGCGGCTGCGCGCTCATCGAATGGGACGACCTGCAGGCTCGCACAGAATCGGACGACGCGGCTCGAGTTCTCGCGGGGGCTGTTCGACCGCGCGGCGCCCGTGAGCAGTTCTCCGACGGTGATCGCGGAGAGATGCACATGCTCGAGCCCGAGCTTGCGGAGGGTCTGGACGGCACGCGGCGCTCGTCCCCGCATCAGTTCGATGCAGCAGTCCGTATCGAGCATGAATCGCGTTGCGGCCTTCACCATCGTTTCCCAGCCAATCTCTCCTCGAGCAGTTTCACGCCCGTGCCTGCCTACGCAGACCGCCTCTGTTGCTTCGGTGACGCCTTGGACGCGCCGGACGCCTTCTTCCGATAGACCCGCGCCCGTGTAGGCGCGGGAATCTGGACCGGACTCGGGTCGAGTGCCGCAGCCCCGCGTTCGGACTTGCCCTGCGGTGGTCGCTTGAAGTCGTCGCTGGCAGAGCCGATCGTCGACTCGAAGAGGTTCCAGGCCTCGTCCTTCGGGAAGATGACGACCATCGAGCCGATCCTTGCGATGCAGACATCGGGCTTTGCGAAGCGGTACTCCGCCGGGAGCCGTACGGCCTGACTTGCGCCGTTCATGAAGATGCGTGTGGCGTGCATACAGAGTCTCGCAGTGGCGTGGTGTATAGACGCAAGTATATGCGTCCGATTGCTGCGATCAAGCGACGCAGGCGGACTCCCTACGAAACTCGGGGCTCTGAGCCCGCAACGAGGGACAGCGCCTCGCGCCATTCGATGTAGCGGTAGGGCACGCCGAGCCGCTCGTGCAGCGCGATCGTCGCGGCGTGGAGTTCTTCGTACAGCGCGCTCTGCCACTCGGCGCCGCGGCCGTCCGCGCCCTTGTCGCAGAAGAAGATCCTGCAGCCGAGCGGGCGTTCCTCGTGCTCGCCGCACAGGCCCGCGCGCAGGTACGGGCAGTCGCCGCGCGCACGCGACTCTGTGACCTCATGGAGCCGAAGCGGGTTCGACGCGCGCGCCGCGCGGGCGGCGTCGATGCGGGCCACCACGAAGGCGGCCTCGAGTCCCGAGACATACATGCGGTGGCCGTAGGCCTCGAACCGGCAGCAGGCGCCCGACGCGAGGCAGATCGGGCGCCGCGCGCGCACGACTTCGGCGATGCGGAGGCGTGCGTCGGCAAAGAACGCGGCAACCTCCGGATGCGCCGCCGCCTCGCGCCAACGATGGATGTCCTCTGCGTCGAGCACGCGCACAGCGTACCCGCACGAGGCAAAAACAAACCCGCGGCGGGCGCCACGCGCGCCCGCCGCGGGAGGTTTGGCAATGATGAAGCTCACTCGTCGGCGCTTGCCGCCATGAACTCGCGGTCGCTCTCGGCCTGCGCCTCCTCGCCCTCGGCCATGTTGCCGGGCAGGAAGCTCGCGAGGCGCTGGCGGCGCACGGGGTGCTGCAGCTTGCGGATCGCCTTCGACTCGACCTGGCGCACGCGCTCGCGCGTGACCTTGAAGATGCGGCCGACTTCCTCGAGCGTGTAGGTGTACCCGTCGCCGATCCCGTAGCGGAGCTTGAGGATCTCGCGCTCGCGGTAGGTCAGCGTCTTGAGCACATCGTTGATGCGCTGGCGCAGCATGTCGCTCGTGGCCGAGTCCGACGGGCTGGCCTGACGCTCGTCCTCGATGAAGTCGCCGAAGTGCGAGTCCTCGCTCTCGCCGACCGGACGGTCGAGCGAGATCGGATGACGCGAGATCTTCATCACGCGGCGCGTCTCCTCGATCGGCATCTTCGCCTTGATGGCGATCTCCTCGATCGTGGGCTCGCGGCCGAGCTCCTGAAGCAGCGCCTTCTGGATGTTTCGCAGCTTCGACATCGTCTCGATCATGTGGACCGGGACGCGGATGGTGCGGGCGTGGTCCGCGATCGCGCGGGTGATGGCCTGACGGATCCACCAGGTCGCGTAGGTCGAGAACTTGTAGCCGCGCTTGTACTCGTACTTGTCGACGGCGCGCATGAGGCCCGTGTTGCCCTCCTGGATGATGTCGAGGAAGGGGAGGCCGCGGTTGCGGTACTTCTTGGCGATCGAGACCACGAGGCGGAGGTTGCCGCCCGAGAGGTCGCGCTTCGCCTGCTCGTACTCGCCGAACACGCGCTGGATGTCGCGCATGCGGCGCTCGAACTCGTCCATCGGCTCGAGCACGAGGTTGCGGAGGCCGTCGAACTCCTCCTGCATCACATAGACATCCTCGGGGTCGTAGCGGTCCGGGTGCTTCTCCGCCTTCTGGAGGTTGCGCTGCATCTCGCGCATCTTCGAGATGATGCCGAGGAGCTTGCGGTAGAGCGGGATGATGCGGCCGGTGCGCAGGCAGCACTCCTCGAGGAGCGTGCCGATGCGGCGACGGCGCAGCGTGATCTCGCGCTGGAGCTGGGTGCGCTGCGACGCGGAGATGCCGCCCGCCTCGAGCTTCTCCCACGCCTCGAGGTTCGTCTTCAGGAGACGCTCGATGGTGGGGAGATTCGCCGGGATACGCTGCTCGATCTTCTGCTTCGCGTGGGGCTCGGCGGTCGAGATGCGCATCGTGCGGTCGAACGGCAGCTTCTGGGCATGCACATCCTTGAGGATCTTCACGGCCTCGCCGGCGGCGTAGTCGCTCTCGAGGACCTTGCGGCGGAAGATCATGCGGGTCGTCTCGATCTTCTTCGCGAGACGGATCTCTTCCTCGCGCGTGAGCAGCGGAATCGTGCCCATCTGCGTGAGGTACATGCGGATCGGGTCGTCGATTCTCTTCGAGCCCTGCTCGGCGAGCGCCTTCTCGACGGCCGCCTGCATCTCGCTGTCGTCGAGGATGTCCTCCTCGACATCGAAGTCGTCGGGATCGGGTCCGTCTTCCTCGCCCTTGGCCTCGCCTTCGGCGGCCTTCTTCTTGCGCTTGTTCTTCTTGATCTCGAGCTCGGCGGCGGCGAGTGCAGCGGCGGACGGCTGCGCCGGGCCCGCATTCGCAACACCATCGGCGCGCGCACCCTTCTTCGGGTCGTCGCGCTGGAACTTCAGGTTGGTCTGAAGCGGGGCATCGAAGCAGACATAGTTGTTGCGACGGACCTCGACCTCGTCGACCATCTCGATCGCATGCTCGCCCATGAAGACGAGCAGCTCGTCGATCTTCTCGGGATCGACGAACTCGTCGGGCAGGCAGGTGTTCAGTTCCTCGTAGCTGATCCAGCGGCGTGTGATGCCTTGCTCGACCAACTGGCGAAGAACGGGCGATGCGGTTTCAAGTGACTCGAGTGACATGCTCACGGGTTGCTGCTCCGTCCTGGATCCGCCTCGGGCCCTGTGGCGCCTCTGCGGAAGAATTTGCTGGCGGCGGTGGCGTCGTGTCCTCGCTTGCGAAGAAGCTTCAGACGCTCGACGGCACTGTTGAGTTCCTGATTGTTCGAATCAACCGCGGTGGCCTCGTCCGCGAGTCGGTCGGTGGGCACCGAAGCCGATCTCGTTTCCTTGGTTGCGGTTGGTTGCGCTTCTGACCTGTGCGACTCTGTCTCGGGGGACTCGCTTTCTTCTGAACCTTCCCAACGCGCCCCCGTCGACGCGTCTGATCGATACTTCTCGCGGCGCGCGAGCGCCTCGAGATCGTTCCAACTGACCAGCACCTCTTCGGCGACCGATCGACCTTCGCCGCCAAGGCCCGCCTGCACGGAGGCCGCGCGGAGCACTTCGGTGCCGAAGATGTAAAGGTCGGATGCTAGGCGCTTTACGGCTCCATCGGCCACTTCGCCGAGGAGAGCATCAAAAGAAAGCGCTCTGCCGCCCTCCGCTGCGTCGCGAATCGCCGCAAAGATTGCCGAGTGGAGAGGGTCCACGAACTCTTCCGGGGCGATGGCTTCCGAAAGCGGGAGCGTGCCGGCGCCAGCCACATCGACCGCCACGCTGGCGGCGGCCGGGTCGACGCAGAGGAGGCCGAGAAGACGGCGCTCGGCCCCGAGCCGCGCCCGATGGCGTGCCGCGGTGCCTGGAGCAGGGGGAACCTCGATGATCGACGCGCGCGGACCGTGCGCGGAACCGTCGGCGCCATCGCCTGCCGGGCCGGTCGGCCTTGGGCGCAGCGACTTCGCAATGCGATCGATGTCGCCCGTCGTGACCCCGAAGAGTTCGGCCATCGTCTGGAGGACGAGCTGGCGGCGGAGACCGTTCATCGCGTTCAGGCCGAGATCCACCATCTTGGCGGTGGTCTGCTCGATCGCCTGCTGCCGAGCCGAGAGCCCGCGGCCCTCGAACTGCCGCCTGATCCGCGAGGCCATGAACGGGAGCGCGTCGGTCGAGCGGCGAAGGGCCTCCTCAAACCGCGCGGCGCCGCCTTCGCTCCGCAGGAGGTCGTCGGGGTCGAGGTTGTCGGGCAGCACGCAGATCTTGATGTCGATTGACTCCGAGAAGAAGACCTCGAGCGCTCGGTCTGCGGCCTTCTGTCCGGCCTCGTCGCCGTCGAAGAGCAGGACCACGGTGTCGGCCATGCGTCGGAGGACGCGTGCGTGCTCGCGGGTGAGCGCAGTGCCAAGCGTCGCGACCGCATTCGTGAAGCCGCCGCGGTGGCAAGCGATCACATCGGTGTAGCCCTCGGTGATGATCGCCTGCTTCCGCTCGACGATGGCTCGCTTGGCGCGGTGGATGCCGTAGAGCGCGCGCGACTTGTGGAACACGGGCGACTCGGGACTGTTGAGGTACTTGGGCTCCTGCTCCGGATCGAGCTTCCGCCCGCCGAACGCGATCGGCCGCCCCAGTTCGTCGCAGATCGGGAACACGAGGCGTTCGCGCAGCAGGTCGATGTGGCCGCCGCCGGTCCGGGCCGGCCGGATCACGCCTGCCTGGACGAAGGCCTCGAACGGGGGGTAGTCGGCTCCCGCCGACCGGATCGCCTTCTGGATTCCCTCGACGAGCGCGTCGCTCCGCGCGGGGGCGGCGCCGAGACCGAAACCATCGACGATCTCGTCTTCAAATCCGCGGCGCTCGACCTCGGCTCGCGCCTTCGCGCCCTTCTCGGGGTCGGCATAGACGCGGCGGTAGAACTTCTCTGCCAGCGCGTTCGCGCGAAGCACATCGTCACGAGTGGGTTCGCCGTCGCGGCGCGGCCGCGCGGGCTGGAACGGCGTCAGCTCCACGCCCGCCTTGGCCGCGAGGAACTTCAGCGCCTCGATGAACTCCATGCGGTGGTAGTTCATCACGAAGTCGATCGCGTTTCCGGCGGCGCCGCACGCGAAGCACTTGTAGAAGCCGCTGCCGCCGAATCCCGCCTTGTGCGTCACGACCGCCATCGAGGGAGAGCGGTCCTCGTGGAACGGACACAGGCCGACATGCTCGCGTCCCTTGGGACGCAGCGCGATCACCTCGCCGATGACGGACAGGATGTCCGTCGCGGCAAGGACGCGATCGCGGTCTGATGTGGTGCTGTGGTTCGACACGGACTCGTTTCGGCGGTTGGAGACGGCATGTGCCGTCGGGGGACTTTCGGACTGGATCGCTTCGGACAGACTTTCGGAAACACGCTCATTCGCGTCGAGACGCGAACTCCTTGCAGTTGCTACGCAGCTCGGGAAAGCCCGGGAGTTTCGCGCCCTTGGGAACGCGCAACATCCGCACTTCGCGTCGGACTTCCGGTCGCGCCTTCCAGACGGGCCTTCCAGACGGGCCTTCCAATCGGGCCTTCCAATCGGGGCGCTCCCGATCGAGAGACGAGACCACCCGCCGCAGCGAACGCTGCGATCGGAAGCAATTCCCACACGCGGAGGGCAAGAGCACACAACACCCACCGAGCGAGGCGCGACGCGCCAAACTCGGAAGACTGCTCGGGTCCCAACGAACGGATTCCGCGAACTGCGTGGATCTTCGCCGACGATCGAATGGGATCGGCCACGAAGACTTTGGATGAAGGAAGGTCGGAGTGTTTGTCCGGCCCGACTCAGCGGCGCAACGGACGGGGGTGTCCTTCCACGGCGAAACATATCCCCGATCGATCGAAGGTCAACGCACAGGTAAGGATTCCGCCTGTTTTTTGCTTGCAATTCAATTCTGCGCTCGTTCCATGCCCGGACTTCGGACCCATGCGTCGACTTCGCGACCATGCCTCAGCTTCGCGACAACGAACAAGCGACCCGACTAGGTCGGGTCGCTCGTGGTTCAACAACAATGGTGTTTCAACAACAATGGATGAGCGCGTGCGCGCCCTTCGCTCAGACGGCTTCGCCGTTCTTGATGCGACGGGTGTACGCGAACTTGCGCTTCACCGGCTTCACGACCAGTCCTTCGCGGATCGCGCGGACAGAGGCCTTGACGCGGGTCGGCGTGCCATCGACCACGGTCGTGACATCCTGGAGGTTCGGCTTGAAGGTCCGCTTCTTGCGGGAAGTGGTCTTGATGCCGACGCCGCCGAGGTACTTCGCCTTGCCGCGATACTTGCAGACCCAGCCAGAGGAAGTGGAGGCACCGGTGAAGTGGCAGACGCGTGGCATGGTAGAACTCGTTTCGATTCAATCGCCCAAAAGAGGCGAGCCGCGCACTATAGCGATTCCGCCGTGCGCCGCAAGCGATCTGCCCGAATCGGTAGATCCCGAAGGAGAAGCCCGGCGGCCCAGAGGACGCCCGCCATTCCGACGATATCGGCATCGCCGAAGCAAGCGAACTCATGGCTGTCGGCGTCGAGGACTCCCCAGCGAATGCCGTTCCGATAAATCGGCATCACCAGTTCCGACCTGTCCCGCGGGTCGCAGGCGATGTAGTTGGGACCGAGCAGGGCGACATCCTCGATGAGTCGCACGGATTCCTCGCGGAACGACTGCCCGCATGCGCCGTGCACGCCGATCGGGGAGCAGGCGGGCTTGTCGCGGCGGGCCGACAGGACCATCAGGGCGTCTTGCCCTGCGGACGCAAGGGAAGCCTCGGTGTCCTCGAGGTAGAACCCGATCCAGCTGACGCCCCTCGGATGGAGCGCCTCCCAGAAGGCGTCCGTGAGCGGCTGGAGTCGGTCCAGCGGATCCTGGCGCTCGCGGCCGATCCGCAGCGCGACCTGCCGCAGCGACTCATAGGTCGCAGGGTCGCCGCAGCCGCGTCGCCATCCGGTTTCAGCCATGCCGCGTTCCTCTCAGGCGGACTCGCGTCCGACATGCCGCACGATCTGGACGAGCGGGGTCTTCTGCTCGATCGCATCGGAGTCGATCGTGTAGACCGCATCGCGATTGTCGAGTTCGGGGAGGTGGTACATGTGCGGCACCATGATCTCGTCGATCACGGCGCGCAGCGCGCGCGCGCCGGTCTCGCGGGCGAGGGCGCGGTCGGCGATGAGTTCGAGCGCGTCGCGCGTGAACTCGAGCCGCGCGCCTTCGAGACCGAACAGGTACTGGTACTGGCGCACGATCGCGTTCTTCGGCTCGGTGAGGATCGAGATCATCGCGTCGCGGTCGAGCGGCATGAGCGGGGTGATGATGGGGAGACGGCCGACGAGCTCGGGGATCAGGCCGAACTCGAGGACATCCTCTGGAAGCACCTGGGCGAGCACCGTGCGCAGCGACTCGTCGCGCGTGCGCGGACCCGTGTCCTCGTGGTTGAAGCCGATGCGGCGCTTGCCGAGGCGCTTGCGGATGATGTCGTCGAGACCGACGAACGATCCGCCGCAGACGAACAGGATGTGCGTCGTGTCCATCTGGATGTACTGCTGCTCGGGATGCTTGCGGCCTCCCTGCGGCGGCACATTGGCCACGGTTCCCTCGAGCATCTTGAGAAGCGACTGCTGCACGCCTTCGCCCGACACATCGCGGGTGATCGAGACATTCTGCGAGGTCTTGCCGATCTTGTCGATCTCGTCGATGTAGATGATGCCGCGCTGCGCGTTCTCGAGGTCGTAGTCGGCGGCCTGGAGAAGCTTCAGGAGCAGGTTCTCGACATCCTCGCCGACATAGCCCGCCTCGGTGAGCGTGGTCGCGTCGCCGATCGCGAACGGCACATTGAGGATGCGCGCGAGCGTCTTCGCCAGCAGCGTCTTGCCGGTGCCGGTCGGGCCGATCAGCATGACATTCGACTTGTCGAGCTCGATCGCGTTGTCTTCGCCCTCGACCACGGTGAGGCGCTTGTAGTGGTTGTGCACGGCGACCGCGAGCGAGCGCTTCGCGGCGTCCTGGCCGATCACATACTGGTCGAGGAACTCCTTCAGCTGGCGCGGCGACGGGATCGTCGCGAACAGCGGACGCGCGGCGGCAACGCGGCGCTTCTCCTGCTTGAAGATGTTCTGGCAGAGGTCGGTGCAGTTCGAGCAGATGTAGACATCGCCCGGGCCCTCGACCATCGCGCCGACCTCGCGGCTCGTCTTGCCGCAGAAGCTGCAGGTGGTCATCTTCTTGCCGCGGAAGCCGCCATCGCCGCCCGATCCTCCGGCGCCACCGCCGGCGCCGCCGCCTCCGTAGTCGCCACCTTCACCACGCCCTGGCGCGCCTCCGCCCGGACCCCGTCGAGGGGGCGTCGTTGAGGAGACGATCTCGCCGTCCCCGCACTGGCGCGGAGCGCCCGAGCACGAAGGTTGCGTCGATTCGGTTTCGTTGCGGCGAGGGGTCGGTTGCTGCATGTGGGGACTTCGTCTGCGATGGAACTCACTCAGGCGACGCCGATCCTGGCGTCGCCCGCGAAGTCTATCGGTTCCACGACGCGCAAAGCAGGAAGATACGGATGCCGACGGCCTCCGAAGGTGCTCGCGGGGTGGAGAGAGACTTCGCCTTGTCAAAGTTCGGTTCCAAGACAAGGCGAGGCAAGGAATTCCCGAGAGTCCGTCTCGAAAGTCCAAACGAAGGCGGACTCGCCCGATTCAGGTCTCCCGCGGGCCCGTTCTCGGATCTGACGGTTTCTTCGGCCTGTCGGTCGGCGGCGGACCTTTCGGCGCGCCGTCGCCCGTGTCGTCTCGGATGACGATCCGACCGCTCGCATCGGGCCGGACGCGGGGGGCGCGCATCGGCGGCGTCGAGTGGCCGGGCTCCGCAAGCAGGTCGAGCCTCTCGTCGGCGTTCGGCGGTTCGGCCGCGCGGCTCTTCGGCGTCAGCCCGCCCTTGGTCTTCGGCACATCCTTCTTGGAAGGCTTGCTGCGCACGACGGCGATGATCTGCTCCTGCGCGCGTTCGAACTCCTCGTCGCTCAGCTGTCCCTCGCGATGAAGCCTGCGGAGGTCTGCAAGCGTGAAGCCCTCGTCGATGTCGTCGGGCTGCCGCATCCATGCCCGGATCCGCGTGATCGCAACCCAGCCGATGACGGCCACCAAGGCGAGCGCGAGAAGCGCGCCTCCGACCGACTTGAAGAGGTCGAGTGCGGGGTTCACGGGAAGTGGATCGGCAAGCGGGGGCGGGCTGCGGCAAAAACGCCCGAGGCCCGGAGAGCGCGGGTGCGCGCCCTCCGGGCCTCGGACAAGGACTGGATCAGGCGCGCTTGGTCTTCGCCTCGACGATCTTGTTCCACTCGTCGGCGGCGATGTCGGACACGGTGGCCTGCGAGATGATGCGGTCGCTGACCTTGGCGTCGCGGATGACCGAGATGACCTCGCCCATGCGGCCGGCCTTCTCGAGCTGCTGGCGCATCTGCTCGGGGCGGACGCCCTGCTGCGACGCCATCAGGGCGACGCGGCCGTTGAGCTCCTGCTCGGTGATGTTGACTCCGAAGTGCTGCGCAAGGCGCGCCATGATGAAGAAGAGCTTCAGGCGGTCCTTCGCGACCTTCTCGCTCGATCCGCGGATCTCGGCGAGGCGGTTCTCGACCGCCGCCGGCTCGAGGCCGCGGGAGAGGAGTTCCATGCGCTGCTGCTCGAGGGTGCGGCTGACCTGCTCCTCGGAGATCTTGGCGGGGAGCGCGAAGTCGATCTTCTCGACGAGCTGCTCGGAGATCTGCTCGCGCATCGCGGCGCGCTGCTCGCCGTCGCGGCGCTGCTCGAGGGCGTCCTTCACCTGCTCGCGGAAGATGTCCTCGCTCTCCACGCCGTACATCTCGGCGAGTTCCTTGACGGGGCGCGGCGCGATGCGCTCGGCCTCGAGGATCGAGTAGCTGATGGTGATCTTCTTGCCGCGGAGTTCCTCGCGCTCATGCGCGGGCGCGCCGACCGTGCTCACCGAGATCGTGTCGCCGACCTTCTTGCCAAGGAGCGCCTTGTCGAGGTCGTCGATGATGATGCCGAGGAGCTGGCCCTTGCCCTCGTCCTCCTCGGCCGGCACGACGCAGAGCGCCTTGTCGGTCTCGAAGTAGCTGCCGTCGCGTCCTTCGACGGTGACGGTCGCCTTGCCGAGCATGCGGTCGAGGCGCTCGAACGGACCCTCGATGCGGGCCGGGGTTCCGAAGCGGTAGCTCTGGCGCAGGATCTCGCCGTCGACATGGTCCTTGTTCACCTCGAGGGTCGGCTTCTTGACCTCGAACTTCGCGAAGTCGGGGATGTCGAAGTCGGGGGCGACCTCGATCTCGACCGAGAACGAGAAGTCCTTGCCGCGCGCGAGCTCGGGGATGGCGTCGCCTTCGACCGGGCGCGGGTCGCTGATCGGGCGGAGCTTGTTCTCCTCGATCGCCTTCGAGTAGGCCTCGCTCATGAGCTGGCCGCGGGTCTCGTTCAGGAGAGCGCCGCCGACTTTCTTCTCGACGAGCGCGCGCGGGGCCTTGCCCTTGCGGAAGCCGGGGAGCGCCGCATCGGCGATGAAGGCCGACAGCGCCATCTCCAGTCGGGCGTCGACCTCGGACGCCGGCACCTTCAGTGCAATGCGCTTGGTGCAGGGGGCGGTCTCGGTGATGGTGATCGCGACTTCGAGCTGGTTTTCGGTGGCGGTGGCCATGGTGCAAATCCAATCTGGGCCCGACTGATGGGCAAGGGGGCGGAGTATACCGCCTTCCGAGGGTGGAACGAAAGCCCTTCGCGGCTGCGGGAAGCGGAAGGGCGCGGGGTCGGGAATAGAAAGGGCCAGGCGCGAGGCCTGGCCCTTGGAGAGATTTTGGAGAGATCTTGGAGAGATCTTGGAGAGATCTTGGCGGAGGGCGCGTGGCGGTGGCGAGCACCGGCTCGCGACTCAGTGACGGGTCGAGAACAGGAGTTCCGCGTAGGTCGGCATCGGGTAGAGATCGGCCGGCATGACCTTCTCGAGCCCGTCGCAGAGCTTCCGAACCTCGAGCATGGCGGGAAGGACCGAGTCGCGGAAGTGCTTGGCCTCGTGGTCGTGGTCGCCGTGGAAGTCATCGGCCTTCTCGACCTTGTCGATGGCCGTGCGGAGCGACTCGACCATGCCGGCGACCTGCTTGAGCTGCGCCTCGGCGCCCGGGCACTCGATGCCGCAGCCCTGCGTGGCGTGAATCGTGTCGGCGAGCTCGGCCTGGAAGCGCATCGCGCACGGGATGACCGCGGTGCGCACGATGTTCTGCAGCGTGCGCGCCTCGATGCGGAGCAGCTTGATGTACTGCTCGATCATGATGCCGTGGCGCGCCTCGAGCTCGCGCTTCGAGAGGACGCCGTACTTGGCGAACACCTCGGCCGCCTTCTTCGAGCCGAAGACCGCGATCGCGTCGACGGTCGACTTGTGGTTCGCGAGGCCGCGCTTCTTCGCCTCGTCATGCCAGGCCTTCGAGTAGCCGTCGCCGTCGAAGCAGACGCGGCGGTGCTCCTTCACGACCTCCTTGAGGAGGCTCTTGACCGCGGTCTCGAGCTTTGCCTGCGTCGGATTCTTGCCCGCGCGCTTCTCGAGCTGCGTGGCCATAACATCGAGGCTGTCGGCGATGATCGTGTTGAGCACGGTGTTCGGCCACGCGACCGCGGCGCTCGAGCCGACGGCGCGGAACTCGAACTTGTTGCCGGTGAAGGCGAACGGCGAGGTGCGGTTCCGGTCGCTCGTGTGGCGCGGGATCTGCGGGAGCGTGGTCGCCCCGAGCTCCATCGCGCCGCCCTTCATCGTCTTCTTCGGGTTGCCCGACTCGAGCTGGTCGAGGATGTCGGTGAGCATGTCGCCGAGGAAGATCGACATGATCGCCGGCGGGGCTTCGTTCGCGCCGAGGCGGTGGTCGTTCGGGGCGCTCGCGATCGAGCCGCGGAGGAGTTCCGCGTGCACATCGACCGCGCGGATCACCGAGCAGAGGAACACGAGGAACTGCATGTTCGTGTGCGTGTCGTCGCGCGGGTCGAGCAGGTTGACGCCCGTGTCGGTCGAGAGCGACCAGTTGTTGTGCTTGCCCGAGCCGTTCACGCCCGCGAAGGGCTTCTCGTGCATGAGGCACATGAAGCCGTGGCGTTCGGCGGTCTCGCGCAGCACGCTCATCGTGATCATCTGGTGATCGACCGCGACATTCGCGTTCTCGAAGGTCGGCGCGAGCTCGAACTGCCCGGGCGCGACTTCGTTGTGGCGGGTCTTGACCGGGACGCCGAGCTCGAAGAGCCGCGCCTCGACCTCGGCCATGTAGGCGAGGACGCGCTGCGGGATCGAGCCGAAGTAGTGGTCTTCCATCTGCTGGCCCTTCGGCGCCGGGGCGCCGATGAGCGTGCGGCCGCAGATCATGAGATCGGGGCGCTGCGTCGCGAGCTCGGTGTCGACGAGGAAGTACTCCTGCTCGACGCCGAGGGTGGTGATGACCTGGTTCGCGCCGTGGTCGGCGCCGAAGATCTTGAGGATCCGCATCGCCTGCTTCGACACAGCCTGGATCGAGCGGAGAAGCGGGGTCTTCTTGTCGAGCGCCTCGCCCGTGTAGCTCACGAACGCGGTCGGGACGCAGAGGGTCGACTGATCGCCCGAGCGGTAGATGAACGCGGGGCTCGTCGCGTCCCACGCCGTGTAGCCGCGCGCCTCGTAGGTGTCGCGGATGCCGCCGTGCGGGAAGCTCGATGCGTCGGGCTCGCCCTGGATCAGCTGCGATCCGCTGAACTTCTCGATCGCGCCGCCGTCGGAGGTCATCGAGAGGAACGCGTCGTGCTTCTCCGCGGTCGTGCCGGTGAGCGGCTGGAACCAGTGGCAGTAGTGCGTGGCACCATGCTCGAGCGCCCAGTCCTTCATCGCGCCGGCGACGGTGTTCGCGATCTTCGGATCGAGCGGCGAACCGTTCTTGATCGTGCGCTGCAGGTTCATGAACACATCGGGCGGCAGGCGCTTGAGCATGACATCGCCTGCGAACACGAGGGAACCGAACGAATCAGAGGCGCGGTGCGGCATGGAGGCGTCCTTGGCACGGAGATCGGTGAAGCGCGAGTCGGGTGACATGTGGGAGGCTCGACGGGCGGGCGGGCGCTGGCTGAGAGCGTCTCAGACCAAGCGGAAAGTATCGGACGAAGCCCGCTTCGTTGCAAGGGGCTGAATTGGTAGCAGTTTCGGGCGTTTCGGGGCGCGCCTTTGGCGCATCGGGCCGTTCAGGGTGCAGGTTCGCTCGCGCGGCCGCGAACCGAGCCTGTCGGCTTGCGCCTGCGCCGCCGCCGCCCGCCCCGGTCGTCTCCTCGGGTCAGGCCGATGAAGTCGACCATGTCGAGCGCCAGCCCGTCGAGCCCGTGGCGCCTCTCGACGGTGGGGTCGGTCAGCCAACCCTTGCGCCAGAAGAACACGACGAGCGAGACCGACACGACGCACATGACGCCGAGGACGGCGAGATAGCCGAACTTCCAGCCGAGCTCGGGCATGTTCCATCCGCTCGCGTCGCGGTCGAAGTTCATGCCGTAGAGGGAAGCGAGGAAACTCAGCGGCATGAACAGCGTCGAGATGATGGTGAGGACGCGCATCACATCGTTGAGGCGGTTGGAGATGCCGTTGAGGTAGAGGTCGGTCAGCCGCTGCACCTCGTCGCGGTGGAAGTCGAGCGCGTCGCGGAGTTCCGCGAGCTCGTCCGCGAGGCTCCGCAGCGCGAGGGCGAGTTCGCCGGTGCTCGCCTCCTCGGTCGCGCCGCGCATGTTCAGCGTGTAGATCGACTCCTGCAGCGGCACGACCTGCTGCCGCAGCTCGACGAGGTGCGTGCGCAGCGTGTGGATGCGCGCGAGCATGCCGCGCTCCGGGCGGCGGGTGAGCGCGGTCTCGATCTTCGAGATCTTCGAGGCGATGCGGTCGAGGATCGGCTGGTAGCTGTCGCAGATGGCGCGTCCGAGCAGCGAGAAGAGGAACGGCGCGCCGAGATCGCGCACGCGGCCGGATCCCGTGCAGATCCGCTCGCGCACGCGGTCGAAGCAGTCGCCGGGGCGCTCCTGGATCGTGATCATCACGCGGTCGTCGAAGATGAAGTCGATGACCTCCGTCGTGCGCGAATCGTGCACGAACACCATCGTCGCGAGCCTGTGCTTGCCGAAGTCCTCGACCATGGCGCGGGCGGAGCCATCGCGGAGGAGGTCGGCCGCCATCGGATGAAGCGGCATCAGCCGCTCGAGTTCCTGCACGATCCCCGCCGCATGGAGTCCCTCGACATCGAGCCAGATCCTCCGCGTGGCGTCGCGCAGGAAGGGCTCCGCCTCGGCGAGCGAGGCGAGCGAACGGCGTTCGACGAGGTCGCCTTGGTACGAGATCAGCTCGATGCGAGGCGCGGTCGAGGCCGGTGTGGGGGCTTGCTCGCTCATTGCGCGCAGGATCGACGGTCGGGGCCCCCCGCGCAAGCGGTCAGGTCCCCCGCGCAAGCGGTCAAGCCCCCGCGCAAGCGGTCAAACCCCCGCGCAAGCGGTCAGGCGGATGCGGGGCGTTGGCCCGACAGGGCGTACGCCAGCATGGCGACGACGACCGCGCCGCGCAGGGTCCAGGCGACCGTTCGGATCCAGTTGGTGGAGACGAGGAGGGCGCCCGCTTCGGCGGAGAAGCCCGCGGAAAGGCGTCCGTGGGCGGGGATCTGCAGGAGCGCTGTGCTCAGCCAGATCACGCCGACCAGCCCGACTCCAAGCCAGGGGAGCCATGCGGGAACACCGGCCGGACGGGCAAACACGAGGATCGCCGCCGTGACCGCCTCAACCAGCATGGGCGGTCCGACCACGAAAGTCGTGAGCGACTGGTGTGCCCGCGAGTAGGCGGGGAACTCGGCGCTGCCGACGGCGGCGAAGAGCGGGTAGTGCACGATCTGCACGAACCAGATCAGGCCGGTCATGAAGAGGGTGGCGGCGGCGTTCGCGAGCAGGAGGGTCACCGAGGCGCGTTCGCAGGAAGCCGCGCTTTGGTTTCGCGCGCGGGCCGGCGGGGCCGTTCACGCCCCGTCGATCTCGATCCACTCGGCATCGCCGGTCGCGAGGTCGAGCAGCATGGCCGTCTTGCGGTCCGCCCGGTGAAGCGCCCCGGGATTCATCACCCGCGTGACGCCGACCATGTCGTCGCGCGCGACATGCGTGTGGCCGTGGAGCAGGATGTCGACTTCCGCGCGGAACAGCTGCTCGATCTCGTCGAGGAGATGGCCATGGGTGATGCCGATGCGGAGCGAGCGGCCGGCCGACTTCACCTCGATGATCGCGGCTGGATGCGCGACCACGATGCCGAGGAACTCCGCGTATCGCCGCAGGCTGCGGGCGTCGTCGCAGTTGCCGAACACGACGGTCGACTCGAGGCCGGCGAGGTGGTCGAGGACCGACTCGGTCCCGATGTCGCCGAGGTGGATGATGCGGGTGGCGCCTCGCGACCGCAGGAGCTCGACAGCGCGGCGGGCTCGCGCGGAGTCGCCGTGGGTGTCGGAGAGGATGCCAAGTCGCTCGGACACGGGAAGTCCCTCGTGAGGCGGCGCGGACGACGATTCCGGCCGTGGCGACAACGACTTCATCGTGACCGCTTCCGCAGCGAAGTCAACGGGTTTCGCGAAAGAACGCGGAATCTCCCTTCCGCTACCCTGTCGGCCCGCGCGGAATCGCCTCGCGGATCGACGCCATGCCCACCGACACGACCAATCCTCCCGTGACCCGCTTCGCCCCGTCGCCTTCCGGGCATCTCCATGTCGGAGGTGCGCGTACGGCCCTCTTCTGCTGGGCGTTCGCGAAGGGCCGTGGCGGGAAGTTCCTCATCCGCATCGAGGACACCGACCAGAAGCGCTCCTCCGACGCGGCCAGCGTCGGATTCCTGAAGGATCTCGATTGGCTGGGGATCCGGTGGGACGAGGGCCCCGAGTACACCGCACCGGACGGCACCGTGGTCGGTGGCGGACCGAACGGCAGCTACTTCCAGAGCGAGCGCCTCGAGATCTACGCCCGCTACACCGAGAAGCTGCTCGCGGAAGGGAAGGCGTACGAGGCGTGGGACTCGCAGGACGAGCTCGACGCGATGCGCAAGGACGCCACCGCCCGCAAGGAGGCGTTCCGCTACCGCTTCCGCGGTGAGGTGACGCCCGACCAGCGCGCGCGGTACATCGCCGAGGGCCGCGTGCCCGTCGTGCGGTTCCGCTCGCCGCAGGTCGCGGTCACGATCAACGACGAGGTGCTCGGCGACGCGACGCTTCCCGCGGGCGAGGTCGACGACTTCGTGATCCGCAAGAAGGACGGCTTCCCGACCTACCACTTCGCGGTGGTCGTCGACGACGAGCTGATGGGCGTCACGCATGTGCTCCGCGCGCAGGAGCACTTCACGAACACCGCGAAGCACATCCTGCTGCAGGACGCGCTTGGCTTCCGCAGGCCGACCTACGGCCACCTCTCGATCATCAAGAATCCCGACGATTCCAAGATGTCGAAGCGCGACAAGGACAAGGTCCTTCGCAAGGCCGTGAAGGAGAAGGCGCTGACCGCGCCGCCCGCCGGAACGGTGACTGCGGAGGAGTGGTCGCGCTGGATCGGCGACGACAATGTGCAGCTTGATCTCGACGGCGCGATCCGCCTCGCCGAGGCGCTCAAGGCGACCTTGCCTGAGATCAATGTCGACGACTTCCGCCGCTCTGGCTATCTCCCCGAGGTGATCTGCAACTTCCTCGCGCTCAACGGATGGAGCCCGGGCCACGACATCGAGAAGTTCGACAACGCGTTCCTCAAGGAGCGCTTCGGCCTCGACCGCGTGATGAAGACGCCGGCCAAGTTCGACCGCGTCAAGCTGCTCGCGTTCAACACCGACGCGATCACCGGCATGCCGCCCGACGAGTTCGCGCGTCGCTGCCATGCGCACGCTGTGCAGTACCGGCAGGACTATCTCGCGAAGCTCGGCGACGCGAACTTCGCGCTGCTCATGAAGGCGTGCCAGGAGCGTTCGAAGACGCTCGACGACCCGTTCCGTTCGAACGGGTTCCTGCTGGTCGCCGACGAGGCGCTCGCCTTCATCGACGACAAGAATGTGCGCAAGGCCCTCGGAATCGGCGCGGTCGCGGCCGACGGCGCGAAGAGCGGGCTCGACCATCTGCGCGCCCTCCGCGGCGTGCTCGCGGGCCTGCCCGAGTGGACGCAGCCCGCGCTCGAGGCCGCTGCCAACGGCTACGCGGCCGAGCATGCGCAGGGCAAGATCGGAGCGGTCGCGCAGCCGCTGCGGATCGGCGTCTCCGGCGGAACCGTCAGCCCGCCCATCTGGGACACGCTGGTGCTCGTCGGCCGCGAGTCGGCCCTGAAGCGCATCGACCGGTGCCTCGAATGGGCGGGCGGGCTTCGATAAGCGCGGCAACGCAAGCGACTTGCGCAGCCCTCGATCTGGGCTATACTTCCGACCCACGGACCATTGGCGCAGTTGGCTAGCGCGTCTCCATGACACGGAGAAGGTCACAGGTTCAAGTCCTGTATGGTCCACTCAACGGAGCGCCCCCGCACAGGGGGCGGTTCTGTTTACTGGCGGCGAATTTCGGGGCGCTCATCGGCGGGCTTGCGGGCTCGCGTGCGCCCCGGCGTCGCCGCGCTATCGTCGGATGCCCGTGTCCTCGCTCCCTGACCCGATCAAGCCTCTGCTTCAGCAACTCGAGGCGGTGATGCCTGCGGACCGGCGGGAGCTCCGTGCGCGGATCGGCGGGCTCGAGAAGCGGTTCCGCACTTCGGGAACGGCCGATGAACGCGCACTGCGCGCGGTCGAGAAGGGGATACGCCGCAGCGCGGAGGAGCTGGCGCGGAGGCGGAGCCTCGTCCCGGTGGTCAGCTACCCGGCGGACCTGCCGGTCACCGCCGCGCTCGAACCGCTGCGGTCGGCGATCGCCGCGAGCCAGGTCGTGATCGTGGCCGGCGAGACAGGCTCGGGCAAGAGCACCCAGCTGCCGAAGCTCTGCCTCGAGCTCGGACGCGGCGTCCTCGGGCGCATCGGCCATACGCAGCCGCGGCGCATCGCGGCCCGCAGCATCGCGCGGCGCATCGCCGAAGAACTGGGCGTGAAGCCCGGCGGCGTCGTCGGCGTGAAGGTGCGCTTCGGCGACGAATCCGGCCGCGACACCCTCGTCAAGGTGCTGACCGACGGCATGCTGCTTGCCGAGACCCGCAGCGATCCACGCCTCGACGCCTACGACACCATCATCGTCGACGAGGCGCACGAGCGCAGCCTCAACATCGACTTCCTGCTCGGCTACCTCCGGCGCCTGCTGCCGAGGAGGCCCGACCTCAAGCTGGTCCTGACGAGCGCCACCATCGATGTCGCCCGGCTCTCCGCGCACTTCGGCGGCGCGCCGATCGTCGAGATCCCGGGACGCACCTATCCGATCGACATCCGCTACCGCCCGCCCGACGGCCGCGATCTCGACGAGGAGGATCCGCGCATCCTCGACGCGATCGCGCGCGCGGTCGACGAGATCGACGAGGCGTTCGCGGAGCGCGAAGTCCTGCCCGATGTGCTCGTCTTTCTTTCGGGAGAGCGCGAGATCCGCGAGGCCGCCGAGCATCTCCGCGGCCACGCGCAGGCGCGCGAGCGCGGCAAGGCGCGCACAGAGGTCCTGCCGCTCTTCGCCCGCCAGACGCTCGAGGAGCAGGAGCGCATCTTTTCGCCCGGGCAGCTGCGAAGGATCGTGCTCGCGACGAATGTCGCGGAGACATCGCTCACCGTGCCGCGCATCCACGCGGTGATCGACCCGGGCTTCGCGCGCATCCTGCGATACAGCGCGAAGTCGCGCGTCGCCCGGCTTCCGGTCGAGGAGATCTCGCAGGCGAGCGCGCGGCAGCGCGCGGGCCGCGCGGGGCGACTCGGCCCCGGCGTCTGCATCCGGCTCTACTCCGAGGAGAACTTCGCGCGCCGCGCCGAGTTCACCCAGCCCGAGATCCTGCGCACGAACCTCGCCAGCGTGATCCTGCAGATGGAGGCGCTCAACCTCGGGAAGGCCGAGGACTTCCCGTTCGTCGACCCGCCGTCCGCGCGCCTCATCGCCGACGGACGCGCGACGCTTGTCGAACTCGGAGCGTCGACCGCGGAAGGCCGGCTCACGAAGATCGGGAAGTCGATGAGCGTCCTGCCGCTCGATCCTCGGCTCTCGCGCATGCTGCTCGCGTCGGTCGACGAGCGGAGCGTGAACGACATCCTCGTGGTCGCCGCCGCGCTCGCCGTGCAGGATCCCCGCGTGCGGCCCGAGCTGAAGCGCGATGCGGCGGACCTCGTGCACGCGCGATTCGCCGATCCGTCGAGCGACTTCGCGTCGTACCTGCGCATCTGGCGCGCGTGGCGCGGCGAGACGAGGTTCACGGAGGGCGAGGCGCAGGGCAAGGAGTTCGGATCGAGCCAGAAGCGCAAGTGGTGCGAGAAGAACATGCTCTCGTACCAGCGCATGCGCGAATGGACGGATGTGGTCGGGCAGCTGAAGGATCTCTGCGCGGAGCACTTCTCGATCAAGGTCGGCGACCCCGGCGCGGAGATCCACGATGGCGCGTTCCACCGCGCCGTCCTCGCGGGATTCGCCTCGCAGATCGGGCTGAAGACCGAGAAAGGCGAGTACCGCTCGCCGACCGGCGCGCTGTTCTCGGTTCATCCGGCCAGCGCCCTCGCGCGGCGCGCGCCGAACTGGATCGTGGCGGGCGAGATCGTCGAGACGACCAAGCGCTACGCGCGGATCTGCGCGCGCATCCAGCCCGACTGGATCGTGCGCGTCGCGCCGCACGTCTGCAAGAAGAGCCAGTTCGAGCCGCATTTCGTCGAGGAAACGGGACAGGTGGCCGCGTGGGAGCGCACGAGTTTCGGCGAACTCGTCGTGGTGCCGAAGCGGAGGGTCCCGTTCGGCCCGGTCGATCCGGCGGGCGCGCGGAATGTGTTCATCCAGGAGGGGCTCGTCGCGTACCGCGCCCGCACGGAGGGCGCGTTCCTCGCGGCGAACCGCGCGCTTCGCGAGGCGCTCGAGCGCGAGGAGGCGCGCGGACGCAGGCGCGGGCTCCTGCTCGAGGAGGAGGCCGCCTTCGCCTTCTACGACGACCGCCTCCCGAAGCACATCCACTCGACGCCGTCGCTCGAGTCGTGGCGCCGCTCGGCGGAGGAGGCCGATCCGAAGGTCCTCTGCATGCGCGAAAGCGACCTCGTGCGCGACGGCGCGGAGCGCGTGCGCGACGCAGACTTTCCGGAGACGCTCGCGCTCGACGCGCTTGCGGTGCCGCTCGCCTACGCCCACGATCCCGAGGATGCAGGCGACGGCATCACCGCGCGCATCCCCGTCGAGGCGATCGGGCTCGCGGATCCGGCGCCGTTCGAATGGATGGTGCCGGGTCTCTTCGCGGAGAAGGTCGAGGGGCTTGTCCGCACGCTTCCGAAGCACCTGCGGGTGCGGCTCTTCCCGATCGAGGAAGTCGTGCAGGGGGCCGTCGAGGCCATTCCCTTCGGCAAGGGCTCGCTCAAGCGGACGCTTTCGAGGCATCTCTCGGGTCTCGCGCAGGCGGAGATCACACCCGCCGACTTCCGCGACGAACTGCTTGCCCCGCATCTCTGCATGCGTTTCGAGGTCGTCGACGCCGATGGATCCGTCCTCGCGGTCGGCAGGGATCTTCCCGCGTTGGCCACGCGATTCGCCGCGCTCGGGCGCGACCGCCTGCGCGCTTCGATCGACCGCACGAAGGACCCCGTCGCGCTGCTTGAGCGCGAGGAAGTCGCGGCGATGCCCGACACGCCCGTTCCGGTTCGGCTCGCCTACTCGCGCGCGGGAATCGCGCTCGTCGGATACCCGGCGCTCGTCCGCGAGGGCGGCCGCGTCGCGCTCCGCGTCCTCGATGGCGCCGTGCGCGCCGCCGACGAGCATGCCGCCGCCGTGGCCGGGTTCGTCGCCGCGGAACTGCGGGAGGCGGTTGAGCACCATGTCGCGTACGACCCGCTCTGCCAGGAACTCCACGCGCTTCTCGGATTGCGCGGCGTCGACGACTCGGTCGGATTCGTGGCCCGGAGCGTCGCGGCGCAGGCGGTGGCGGAGGCCGGGGAACTGCCAAGGGACTCGGCCGGTGCGATCGCGGCGGTGCGGCGCGCGGAGCGCGATCTTCACGACCGCGTGGCCCGCTCTATGCGATTGCTGCACGCGGTCCTCGTGAGCGCCGAGGAGGTCGGCGAGCGCGTGCGCGGGACGAAGCCGGATGCGCTCGGCGATGCGCGCGCGCGCGTTGCGGCGCGGCTCGTCGAGGTGCTTGGCGCCGATCTCGAGCCGGTCGCGCGCGCCGATCAGGAAGATCTCTCGCAACGGCTGCGGCTCGTACAGATGCTGATGGGACGGCTCGAGCGACTGCGCGAGATCGGGCCGACGCGGGACCGCGCGATCGACGACGAGCTTGCGCCGTGGCGGGAACGGGTCGCCGAGGCCTGCGCGCTGCGTGGCAAGTCGCGCGCCGAACTGCAGGCGATGCGCCGCATGTTCGAGGAGATCGAGATCAGCCGCTACGCGCCGAAACTTCCGCGCGCGTTCCCGGCGAGCGAGAAGCGCCTCGAATCGATGCTGCAGCCGGCTGACGCGTGATCGACGAGGTCGCGGGCGCTAGGCTCCGTCAGACAGAGCCTAGAAGTACGGTCGGAACTTCTCGAGCATGCCGAGCTCTTCCGAGTGCAGCAGGCCGCGGTTCGTGCCGAGCCGGCTGGCGGCCGGCGAGTCGATCAGCGTGCTCGAGTCGGCCGGGGAGATCTGGAACAGCACCTTCCAGTCGAACTCGCGCAGCGCGTTCCGGTCGAACGAGCGCTGCAGCGATGCGAGCGTGTCCGCCATCACGGCGACATGCACGCCCGCCACCGGGCCTTCGCGCACGATTCCGCCGAGCAGCTTGTCGGGCGACGGCGGCGCATCGCTCGCACCGAACGAGAAGTCGTCCTCGTTCCGACGGAGCGAGCGGTACCGCTGCAGCTGGTGGATCACCACGAATCGCCGCGGGCGGCCTGGATTCTCGGCGCGGCCCGTGACATCCTCGGCGATCTCCGCGAGCTTCGCCTCGATGTCGCGGTAGGCGACGAAGTTCGCCTTCACGCCGCGGTCTGCCGCGATCCGCTGCAGCGTCCCGTACTCGGGCGCGTCGGCGGGGGTGCCGTCGAACACATCGATCGTCGCATCGGGCGATTCTGCCGCCATCGACAGGAGCATCGCCGCGGTGGTCGAGACCGCCTGGTCGTCGCGCGGCGAGATGCACGCGACATTCGCGCCCGCGGCGCGCGCGAGCCGGACGCAGGTCGGATCCTTGATCGCGACCGCCTCGCCGAGCCAAAGCCGCACATTGCCGCGCGGATCGGGCTTCATGCCGCCGCGAACCGCCGGCGACAGCCGGAGCGGTGCGCGCGCGTCGCCTTCGAACACGATGCGGGGCAGCGTGTCGTAGACGCCCTTCGAGCGCCGCTCGACATCGTCGAGCCAGTGATCGCGCTTCTCGTCGGGGAGGAACGCGACCTGGAACGGCGAGTTGCCCTCGAGGCGCCCGCCGGCGTCGTTGTAGATCGCCTCGCCCGGCCTCGAAAGGAGGCGTGCGGCGAGGTTGTCGTCCGACAGGATCAGCTGCGAATCGGCTTCGCTGCATTGGAGCGCGATGCGGACGCCCATCTGGCCCATGGTGCTGCGGGCGAGCGAGTACGCGCCGCCGAGCGTCTGCGAGCCGAGGATCGCGTGCATGCCGAACGCGCGGCCCTGGCGCACGAGGCGGTCGAGGAGCATCGACGCGTTCTGCGCCACGCGGTCGTCGTCGAGGAAGAACTCCTGGAACTCGTCGATGACGAGCAGGACGCGCGGCATGCGCGCATCGGGCCGAAGCTTGCGGAAACTCGCGATGTCCTGCACGCCGGCCTCGCGGAACAGCTCGCCGCGCCGCGAGAGCTCGGCGTCGAGTCCCTCGAGCACCGAGAGACCGAACTCGCGGTCGGATTCGATCGCGACGGCGCGCGCGTGCGGAAGCGCATGCTCCGCGTAGGTCTTGAACTCGACGCCCTTCTTGAAGTCGACGAGCCAGAGCTCGACTTCCGCCGGCGAGTACCAGCAGGCGATGCCCGTGATGATCGCGTGGAGGAGCGTCGACTTGCCCGAACCGGTCTTGCCGGCGATGAGCGCGTGCTGGCTCGTGCCTTCGCCGAGCAGGAACTGCTGCAGCCGCGTGGCGCCCGCGCGTCCGACCGGCACGCGCAGGTTCTTCGCGCTCGACAGGGACCAGAAGGTCTCGGGCTTGGGCGCGATGGCATCGAAGGGAACCTCGACGCGCGCCGCCGTCTTCGCATGCCGCCCGATCCGAGTGAGGAGCGGAATGAGCGCATCGTCCGGAAGCGGCGTGTCGAGGACGAGCGGAAGCCCGGCGTATGGCCCCTCTGCGAAGCGGAACGAGTCCGGCTTCCCCTTCTCGGCGCGGACGATCTGGCAGCTCGCGGAGATCTCGTCGGCGGACACGCCGTCGGGAAGCGCCGACTTCTGGTCGCGCAGCAGGATCACATGGACGCCGCAGCGCTGCCCCGCGCGCAGGATCGAGAGCATCCGCGCCGCCGCCTGCTCGCTGAAGTTGGCGGGGAAGTCGGCGCACACGAGGAAGCGGTAGGGCTCCGCGATCTCGCCCGCTGCGTCGTTGTACGCGTCGATGTCCTCGAACTCGTTGCGCAGGTACTTCTGGATCACCGTCTCCATGTGCTCGGAGATGTCGACGAGGCGCTGCTCGATCGCGCGCGGGTCGGTCCAGATCCGCTCGCCGACAAGCTGCTCGAACTCGTCGCCGAGGTGCATGAACGCCGCGAAGCTCTCGCCGAGCGCCACGGGATCGAAGAAGGTGAAGCGCGCCTTCGAAGGCGGAATCGAGACGAGAAGCCGCGTGAGCAGCGCGTGCACCGAGCGAAGCGCGGCGCCGCGCGACTCGGGCGTCGTCTCGATGACGAGGTTGCCGCGGATCGGGAACCCGAGCGCCGCAGGAATCTCGAACCGCTTCGGCATCTCGACGCGGAACTCGGGGGCCGTCGGAAGTCCGCCCGGGAGGCTTTCAGGCTCGACCGAGAGTGTTCCGAAGCGGAACCATGGCGCCCGCTCCGTCGCGATCCCACCGTCGGCACCGAGGGCGCTCCACGGCGGGCTCACGGCCCTGTCGAGCGATTCGGCGAAGGCGAGCGCGTCGCGCGACTCGGTCGCCGTGCGGATCCACTCGAGGCGTGCGTCGCGCAGCCGTTCCTCTTCCTCGCGCACGAGGCCCTCTCGCTCGGCGTGGGCGCGCGCGATCTCCGTTTCCTCCGCCCGCGCGGCGGCGGTCGTGACCGAGGCAACCGAGGCCGCCCGCGCCTGCGTGGCCGCTGCGACCGCGGCGGCGCGTTCCGCCTCGATCTCGGCGGACTCCGCGTTCGCGGCATCGACCAATCGCCTGGTGCGGCGCTCGAACGCGCGCGGGACCTCCGCGATCGGGCCGTCGAAGGTCTTGTGCGCGGCCAGTTCCTCGGACTTCTCCGTGTCCTTCAGTCGGAAGAGGCGTGCCTCGCGCGCTTCCGCGTGCTCGCGCTCGGCGCGTTCCTTGGCGGCGCGGATGGCGGCGAGATCCGACTGGAACGGCGTCCATACCCGCCGCATCGCCGACAACGCGATGCCGCGCAGCGTCACGAACGCGACGATCACGAGGACGAGCGCAGCGCCGGCGGAGATGCCCGCGACCTTCGCCCAACTCGTCTCGTCGAACAGCGTGAACGCGCCGCCGATGACGCCCGCGCCGATCACCACCGCCGGCGCAAGGACGAACGGCGCCGGGCCCGCGATCAGGCGCGCGGCGCGCGCGGTGAGGATCGCATCGAGATGCTCGCGCCCCTTGACCATGAGCTGCGCGATCTCTTCTTCCGCGGGCACCGGGGCGGGCACCGAAGCAGTCGCAGCGGCGCCCGCGCCTGCGTCGACGACCGGAATCGGAAGCCTGCAGGAGCGGATGTAGCTCTTCGCCTCGTTCTCGAGCGCGTGCGCCTCTTCCATCGCGCGGGCAAGCCGCTCGCCGAGTTCCTTCGTCTTCCGCTTCTCGCCGTCCTCGCCCGCCTCGCGCATGGCCTCAGCCATCAGCAGGGCCTCCTCGAGGCCGCGGGTCAGCTTCGCCAGCTCCTCGTCGTGCGAGGCCTGCAGCTCGCCGAACTTGCGCGCGCGGCGCGTCTCGAGGTCGAGCCGCCGCGTCTCCGCGCGCGACTCGGCGGTGGCGAGCGCGTCCGTGGCCTCCGACTCGATGCGCTCGAGGTCGTCGTTCTTCCGCTGCCTGATCGACGCGAGCGCGCGGTCGTGCTCGATGCGCGCCTTCTCGCGCCTCGACGCGATGTCGGACTTCACATCGTCGATGATCCTCTGGCGCGCGACCATCGCCTCGAGAAGCGCGCCCGTCCTCCGCTCGAGTCCAAGCGCCGCATCGCTCGAACCCGCGACGCGGAGGCCGGCGAGCGAACCGGGCACGGATGCATCGCCCGAAGCGGTCGGTGTTGCGGCTGTGGGTTCGCCGAGATCCTGCATGCGACGAAGCCTACCACGATGGAAGGTTGCTGAACGGGATCAGCCCGCGGCGCGCTTCGCCGGGGGCTGGCGAAGCGTCCGCACGAACGGCTCCGCGATCACTTCTGCGGCCCGGTAGGGCGAGAGGACTCCCGACTTCGGATCGGTTTCGGCGTCCTTCGCGACGGGTTTGGCGCTGTCGGCGTGCAACGGCAGCGTCACGACGCTCTCGGGCAGGATCAGGTCCGCGACCGGAGTGCCGGCCTCGACCGCGCTTCCGTCGCGCCGGCAGAGAACCGCCGGAGCGTTGGAGGCCGAGTGCTTCTCGAGCGCGGCAAGCAGGGCCTTCTGCTTCTCCTCGGGAAGCTTCTTCCAGTCGGCTCGTCCGCGGCACTTGGGGAATCCGCTGCATCCAAGCCACGGTCCGCGCTTGCCGCTGCGGAGGTTGCATACCTTGCCGCACTTCTCGCAGACGACCTCGGGATCCTGGTACGGCGGCGCCGCAGGAAGCTGGATGCGGTCGCGCTTGTCGAGCCGCACCACATACTTGACTTCGGGATAGCTCACGCTCGTGATGTACTTGCCGAACTTCCCGCTGCGGAGCACCATCGCCGAGCCGTCGACCGGGCACACCATGTCAAGCGCCATGTCGCTGACGGGCTCGCCTTCCTCGTTGAGCCGCGACGCAAAGTCGCAGTCGGGGTAGCCGGAGCAGGAGAGGAACCACCGGCCGCCGCCCACGCGCTGCTTCGTGCGCTTTCCGCACTTCGGGCAGGCGTACTTCGACCACTTCCAGAGGGGAACCTCGCGCATGCGGGCGAACGATTCCTCGAGGGGCGCGCCTTCGAGCATGCCCTTGATCTCGCGGAGGATCGCGCGCCAGTCCTCTTCATCGGCCTCCACGCGGTCGAGACGCGCCTCCATGAGGCGGGTGTATTCGTAGTCGAAGAGCAGGGGGAAGCCGCCGACGAGGAGCGAGACGACCGCCTCTCCAAGCGCCGTCGCGTAGAAGCGGCGCGACTTCTGCTCGACATAGCCGCGCTGCGAGATCGTGTTGACGATCGACGCGTAGGTGCTCGGGCGGCCGATGCCGCGCGACTCGAGTTCCTTGACGAGCGACGCCTCCGAATAGCGGCTCGGCGGGGCGCTGAAGCGCTGCAGCGCGTCGATCGACACGCCGGCGAGCTCCTGGCCCTGCGAGAGCTGCGGGAAGGTCGCCTCCTCGTCGTCCTCGGCGATGTCCTCGACGAGCTTGAGGTAGCCGTCGAACACGACCACGCTGCCCGACGCGCGGACGACGGCGCCCGTCTTCCGGTCGCTGCGCTCGAGGCGCACGGTCGTGAGGTCGTACTGCTTCGGCGCCATCTGGCAGGCGACGAAGCGCCGCCAGACGAGTTCGTAGAGCGCGTACTGCTCGGCGGTCAGCGCGCCGCGCACGCTCTCGGGCCGACGCGACGGATCGGTCGGGCGGATCGCCTCGTGCGCTTCCTGCGCGTCCTTGCTCGACGCGAAGAAGTTCGGCTTCTCCGGCAGGTAGCGCTCGCCGTACTCGCGCCGGATGAAGTCGCGCGCCGCATGGAGCGCCTCGCCCGCGACATGGGTCGAGTCGGTACGCATGTAGGTGATGAGGCCGATGCGGTCGCCGCCGATGTCGACACCCTCGTAGAGGCTCTGCGCGATCCGCATCGTGCGGTCGGTCGAGAAGCCGAGTTCGCTCGACGCCGCCATCTGCATGGTCGAGGTCTTGAACGGCGGCATCGCGCGCCGCGACTTGCGCTCGGTCTCGATCGAGGTGACCTTGTAGGCGACGCCGGCGCCGACAGAGCCCGCGACGGTGCGGACGAACTTCGCGGCGCCCTTGCCGCGCGAATCCTCGCGGGTCGAGACCTGCGCGCGCTCGAGGCCGGCGGCCTCGACGGCGGATAGCACGAGGGCCGACAGGTCCGTGGGGCTGGAGGAGGCCGCGCCGGCCTCGATCTTGAGTTCCTTGCCCGCGACCTCGACGAGCTTCGCCTCGAGGACGCCTTGCTTCGCGAGGAACGCGAGGCGGTCCTTCTGCGAAGGCGCGTTGCCCTTGTC
>Ga0209972_10000448_pt1 | contig 40086 bp, 38 predicted proteins | sample NOAtaG_7_FD_187302 | JGI IMG/M metagenome (GOLD analysis project Ga0209972, IMG submission 187302) | Freshwater lake microbial communities from Lake Erie, under a cyanobacterial bloom - NOAA_Erie_Diel1S_2200h metaG (SPAdes) (version 2) | ecosystem: Environmental > Aquatic > Freshwater > Lake ...
AACCTATTGTATGCATGCCACGCTGATCACGTGAAGAGTTTGCAACTCTTATTAGGTTCTTAATCCTAAGAAAATGATATCACTTAAAAAACTTATTCAGGTTCCTGGTTCTCCTGATATTGCTTTAAAGCAACAATGGAAGGAATCTGAAGCTGCGCATGCGCGTCTCGCGCACGTGAATAGACTCTCTAGGGATGTCTATGACATTGTAACTTATAGTGTAGATATGGCTAATAGTAGTACTATTACTGTACCTATTGATTCTAAAAAAGGAATCTTAGATATTGAAAACGCAGATGCTACAGCTACAAGTCTTGACATTTATTTACAAAATGATGAGATTACATTAGACCGTACCAAATTTTATGTTCAATTTTCAGTGTACGTATCTAATACAGCTGTAACTCCAATTGTAATTGGTAGAGGTATAGCTCTAGATCTTTTTCATGTTGAAATTAAAAATTTAAATGCTGCTGATACTTGGGATAATTTGTATCTTTATTATGAACTAGTTAAAATAGATTAACATGGTATTTGAAACATTTACACGTCTTGGTAGACTTATTAGAATTAAAAATAGAAAAGCTACCAACTTTACAAATGAAAATGACACATATCTTACTGTTTTAGTTAAACATGATGGAAAAGTAAAAGCATTGATGTTTACTGATGCTGAACTTGCAAAAGGTGAAGCTCGTGCTGAAAAAAATAAAGAAGATCAAGTTAAACAAAGCTTGATTTCTAAGTTATTAGATTGAGATGGTTACAATTTGTAACCAATTAATATAAACCAATAAAAAACCAAAAATGAGTAGTGTAACTATCGTGGAGAAGTATCCACAAAACAAAAAATCAAGTATTGCTGTAAGACCTTTTTTTGATGCCAATGTTGATAACATGGGATTGCAAAAATATGGTTTAACTCTCTTTGATGGCGCTGTACATGAAGAACAATTAGCTTGTTTAGAGATTAACGGAATCAAACGTTATCTTACAGGTCTTAATGAGTTTGCACCTGAGATTAAAGATCTTCCTCTTGATGAACAAGAAGCAAAGGTTAAAGAAATTAGAAAGGTGGTTTGTCATTTAGAGAAAGTGCTAGCAGCAAATGTTCTTGATCCAGAAGATGTTGACTTTTGGAATAAGGTTAAAATTGCTGGACCTAATAATAGCAATCTTTGGGATAAGATTGTTATTCGTGTAGGGAATGAACCTCTTCATTTAGAGCCAGAAAAAGATCCTTATGATCTTATTAAGCTTTATGCAATTGAAGCTGGAGGTTTTTCAATGGTTGCTAAATCACTAGATGATGCACGCAAGATGGCAGTTCCTCCTAAGTTCTTTTTAGATAAATTAGAAGAAACAGTATCTACAAATACAGAAGTGAAGAAGCTTAGAAACAAAGCTCTTTCTGAACTTCAAAAGCTCTTTGACAAGAATACAAATAAGTTGTTTTATGTTGCTAAGTTGTTAGATCCTAATAGCGCGCAATATAAAAAATCTACACCTAATGATGTTATTTATGACAATATGGATAAATACATTAATGGTGATCTTTTAGAAAAGAATAAGCGTAAAACAGCTGAAAAGTTTCTTGAAGTGGTAGGTCTTGATATGGAGTCTCTTAAGATTCGTGCTCTTGTAAAAGATGCGCATTATTATAAGATGATTGCTACAAAAGCTGATGGGTTTATTTATCACATGGCTTCTACAACTATGTTAGGACGCACACAATCTGATGTAGTGGAATATCTTAGGAATCCTCTTAATGAAGAGATTCTTGTAGATCTTACAAAGAAAGTGGAACAATATTGGAATAAATAACTATTAAAATAAAAACAATGAAAAAGAAACTTAAAAAGTATCAAGATGGTAATGAAGTAACTCCTACTCCTGGAGTAAAAAAAACTATTACAAGAAATGGTGGTTATAGAACAGTAGAAAAAGCTAAAACTTCTGCAGATGGTACTACAACATATAGTACTAAAACTAATCGTACAGTTGGTGGAATGCTTTCAGGAAAACCTCGTGTTTCTAAAACATCAAGTAGTACACCAAGTCCAAAATTAGATCAAAAAGAATTTTTTAATCAACTGAAAAAAGAAAAGGTTGATTATGATCCAAATAAAAAATATACGTCATCTTCTCCACAAATGAAAAAAGGAGGATCTGTTAGTAAATCTAAAAAGAAATAACATGGCAGAGAAAAACTGGATTCAAAAAGCTACAGCTTCTATTAAGCGTAGAGGTACAGAGGGTGTATGTACAGGATCTAAGTTTGGTGGTCCTACATGTCGCCCTGGTACTAAGCGTTATAATCTAGCTAAGACTTTTAGAGCAATGGCTAAAAAGAAATAATTACATAAAAAACAAAAAACAAAATGGCAAAAAGTAAAATTAAAAAGTATGGAAAAGGTGGTGGTTATAATGATGAGTATAGTTCTAAAGAAGCTAAAAGACGTGATGAGGCTTTGACAAGATCTTTACAAGGATATGCTGGTACAGAGTATATCAAAAAGCAAATGGGATCTTCTCCAACTAAACCATCTTCTTCTAAAAAATCTCTTCCAGGATTTACAAGTTCTGCTGCAGCAAGCACTTATGTTAAAAAACCTATTGTACCTCCATTAAAAAAAGGAGGATCAGTTAGTAAAAAGAAGAAGTAATGGCTAAGAAAGAAATGATTAAACGCAAAGATGGATCTTATTCTCAAAGAGGACTTTGGGATAATATTCGCGATGCTAAAGGATCAGGTAAAAAGCCCACATCTGCAATGCTTAAACAAGAACGTAAAATAAAAGCTAAAACTAAAAAATAATGGCAAACAAAAGTTCAAAAAAATTTGCAGCATTAGCACCTCCTTATAACAAAGCTACATTTGCAGATAAAATTGCAGGTGCTAAAGGAAGCAAACCCAAAATGAAAATGGGTGGAAGTTGTGGAACACCAAAACGCCTTGGACGAGGTAAATAATATGCCTAAGAAAGTTAAAGTTTCAGCAGGTGGTGAAAAACATATAGTTTATAAAAAGACTAGTCCCACTGGAGTTGGTGAAGGTAAGAAAGGAAATATTATGGTGAACCACCCCACTAAAGATAAAGGAGAATGGGACACTATAGATCTTACTAAAAAAGCTGGAGCTAAAACAGTAGCACAAGGTGTAGCAGCTACCAAGAAATGGCATAAAGAAAATCCTTATCCTAAAAATAAAAGCAATGGCAAAGTCTCCAGCATGGCAAAGAAAAGAAGGTAAGAATCCTGAAGGTGGTTTGAACGCTAAAGGAAGAGCTTCTTACAATAAAGCAACTGGTGGTAATCTTAAACCACCACAACCACAAGGTGGTTCTCGTAAAAAGTCTTTTTGTGCTAGATCAGAAGGTCAAATGAAAATGTGGCCTAAAGCTGCAAAAGATCCAAATAGTAGATTAAGATTAGCAAGAAAAAAATGGAAATGCTAATAGTTAAAGCTTGTACTAAATGCAAAGTTGTTAAACCTGAAGATGCTCAACACTTTAGAGTTAATAAAAATATGAACTCAGGTTTAGATAGTTGGTGTAGAGATTGCGCAAAAGAGTATAGAAATAATAGAAGAAAAAAGGTTCCTCCAAAAAGTTGGAATATACCTGATAGTGAAATAGAAAGATTTATTGATGCTAATGAAGAATTTGAATGTATAATATGTGGAGAACCTGGTCAAGCTATTGATCATGATCATAAAACAGGCAGAATAAGAGGTAAACTTTGTCAAAATTGTAATCTTGGTTTAGGACATTTTAAAGATAATCCTGAATTACTTGAACTTGCTGCTTTATATTTAAGAGGTGAATGTAGTTGTGGAGAATGTGAAGTAAAATGGGGTGGCTTAATTTTAGAAAATGAATAATAATCTTTTACAAATAAAAATCAAACAGAGGCTAAATAAATTAGCTTCATTTGATTATGATAATATAGAATGTTGGCAGATTCAAGAAGCTTTCAATAAAGCTCAATTAGAATGGGTGCGTAGACAGATTTATGGTATAAATACCAGAAAAGAAGGATCTGAAGAATCTACAGGATTAGTGGATGATTTACAAGTTCTTTTAAAAGGGCAAAAAATTTTTCCAGTAGATAAAAAGTATTTTTACGAAGGGGAACTTCCAGAAGATTATCTATATTACGTGCGTGTAGATGCATTTGCTATAAGTGAATGTTGCAAAGAAAAACGCAGGATGGTAATATATCAAACAGAAGAAGCTAATATGGGGATTCTTCTTACTAGTGATACAAAAGGTCCTAGTTTTGATTGGGGAGAAACATTATCTACACTTGTAGGAAACACTGTAAGAGTGTATACTAATGATGAGTTTGATATAACAGATCTTACGCTCACCTATTTTAGAAAACCTGTTGAAGTTCTTTTTAAAGATTGTATAAATCCAAGTACTGGATTAATAACTCTTACTGATCAAGAATGTGAGTTAAAAGATGATGTTGTAGAAGTAATTGTAGATCAAGCTGTTACAATTCTTGCTGGTGATATAGAATCTATTACTCAGTTTCAAAGAGAACAACAAGCAGTACAAACAAATAGTTAACAATGCAAAAAATAGCTCGCCCTACAATTTTTAGTACAAAAGGATCTGCAACAGCAGAACCTATTAAAACAGGTATTAAAACTGCACCTATTAAAGGAAAAAATCCTTTAATTGATGATTCTTGTATTAGTTTTCTTAATTATCGCGTACAACAAGAAGATCAATCTTCTCGTATTTATTTAGCAATGTCTCTTTGGTTAGATAATGCTGGCTATGTAAATGCAGCCAAACTTTGGAAAAAGTATTCAGATGAAGAAAGAGGACATGCTGACATTGCTCGTGAGTATCTTTTAAACATGGGAGTTCAACCTGCAACAGCTTCTCTTGAACAACCTTCTGAAACATTTGGTGGTCTTCCTGATATTATTAGACAATCTTTTGATCATGAGATAGAAATCACTAATCAATGTAGTGAGTTAGCCAATCATGCTCTTAAAGATGGTTCCCATATGTTATATGAGCTTGCTCTTCACTATCTTAGAGAACAAAATGAGGAGCATGGTAAAATGCAAAACTGGATAGATCAGCTTAATGCATTTGGAGAAGATAAGATAGCAATGCGTCTTCTTGACCATGAAATAAAAGATTATTTGTAGAATTGTAAAATAATTTGTATATTATATTATAAACTTATTTTTTATTTGTAAACCTTAAATTTTAAAACTATGTATTTTAATCACGCGTTTCGAAAATCCTTTCTAGCGAAAGTTATTGAAGCAGGTCCTGTTCCTGCTACTTCTGGACAATTAGGAATTGTTCCTCCAGGTAGTTATGTTGATCAACTTACTTCTGGATCAACTGCTGATCTTTTACCTGGTCAAATTGGTTTGTTTGATGCTCAAAAGTACACAGCATTTAGTGACACTAACAATGGTAAACCTTTTATCCTTGCTCAAGGATCTTATTTTACTAAAGATAAGATTGGCCCTTACCATGGTGGTTATCAAGAGTCTGTAAAATCTAAAGTGATCAACCCTAAGTATATCAATAAGGTGTTTGTCACTTGTTCTACTCCTCCTGTAAACCAAGTTAAAGATATTGAGATTGGTAAAATTGAGTGTGGTAAAACCTATCGTCTTCGTATTGATCTGAAAGGTTCTCCTGCACTTCGTTTCTTGTCTCACAACATCTATCGTACACTTGATGCGTTTAGTGGATGTTGCACAGATGATTGTACAGCTGTATGTACTGGTGCTATTGTAGATCCTACAATTGTTGCTATTCAGTGGGCTAAGCAAGCACTTGAAAATCCTATCATCACTAACTTCTTGAAAGTTACAGTTTATGATTGGGATGGTGGTGAAGTAGCTGCTAGTGAAGATTTTAACACTGTAGGTGAATTTGTTGAAGCTCTTAACGCTTATGTTCCTAACACAGAAGAAGATTTTAACGATTGCGACATCAAAGCTAAAGTGCGTTTTGAAGTGGCATATCTTGAAACTAAATTCGGATATTGTACCTTCACTCCTACTGATTTCTATGAACTTCAACCTTTGCAGCTTTATGCTTCTGTAGTTGATGAGTCTGGAGATCCTTGTAATGTACAATGCGTTAGCATCACTGGTACTTGGAACAATGGTGTATACACTCCTGATGTTCAAGAACCTGTTCAAGCTCAAGGTGTTGGTGAAACAGTTCTTCGTAACTTGATTCTTGATGGTCGCTATCGTCAAGAGGCTTATCCTGATAGTTCTCGTGTAGATCATTTGAGGATGAGAGAGATTGAAGCAAACCCTGTTCTTGAATCTGTTGATCGTAATAGCTTTTACAATAGTATTAACATTCTTCATAGTGTTCCTCGCTTTAACAATCCTACAGGAACATTTGACAATGATCAATATTTGTTGACTATTTATGTTGAAGAAGCTGCAACAGCTACTACACTAATTAATCAACTTGAAGATATCATTGATACTTGTTGTACAAATCTTGAAATTGAATACTATTGTGCTGGTAGTGAAAGTGCACCTGCAGTTCCTGCTGGTCCTCTTGGAGATGGTGCATATCCTAATTATGGCAATTGTGCTTGTGCTTTAGCAGTAGCTCCTGCTGTTCCAGCATCTCCTGCTGTAGAAACAACAACTCAAGCTCAAGGATAATAACAAAACTATCCTAAATAAGAAAAAGGGAGAGGACAAATCGTCCCTCCCTTTTTTCTTTTGGAATACTCCACAAAAATTAGTATATTTTTATTGGAGAGATCTATATAATTTTGTAATAAAGTAAAACATTTACGATGGCTTCAAAACACCAATTAAGTTTAGAAGTGCTTGATGTAAAAAATCTAGGTATTCTTAAAATAACTGATACAAGCGTATATACAGATAAGATTGATGTAGACTGCGAAACAGTACATATCACTGTTCCAGGTTTTAATAAACCTGTTGCAATTGAGGTGATAAAAGGATTTGATCTAGTTTTAGATGGTTGTGATTTGTATATACAAACTAGTGGTTGTGGAGAAGTGGTACAAGATATTCCAGATGGTGTTTATACTATAAGATATTCAGTGAGCCCTAATGATAAAGTGTATGTAGAATACACACATTTACGTGTAACAGCTTTATTAGATCAGTGGAATAAACAACTTTGTCAATTAGAACTTGCTGCTTGCGAACCTAACGCAGATGTTAAAGAATCTTTAAAAGAACTTAGACTTATTAAATCATTTATAGACGCAGCAAAAGCTAAAGTGGAATATTGTCATGATAGCGCAGCTGGTATGGATTTATATAACTATGCTAAGCGTAGACTTGACAAATTTCCAGATACTTGCTGCAATAATTGCAAGTAATTAAAAACCAACCATATATGCAAAAGTGTTTAAACTGCGATGCTCAAATAACATGCAGTTGCAAAAGACGTCACGCTACTGATGGAAAACTAGTTTGTGTAAACTGCATAGCTGATTACGAAAAAAAACTAGTTGAGCTAAAAGAAGCAACATCTAAAACTCAAGAAGATAAAAAAGATACCTAATGTATTGTAATACAGATACTAAACCTTGTAGAGATCTATCTGCTAAAAAGGTAGAGATATACAAAGAATTTGCTGATACTACCTATCAATTGATGGTAGAAATGAAGTATGGTTTAGAATCATGTAAAAAGACAAGAGATTGGGATCTTCTTGATATACGTAAAACTCTTGTAGATTGGCAAACATTAGAAGATGATTTTAGTCATTCTCAAGTGGATTTAGGATTGGGTCGCGTGTACGCGCGCGATGATAGAGATAATAATTATCTTATAGAGAATAGTGGTCTTTTAAGTAATACTAAACCACTAACATCTCGTTATTGGGATGATGAACAGTGGTGGGGAGATCAAGGACAAACATCAGAATGTGTAGCATATGCTTGGGTGCATTGGTTAGAAGATGGTCCTTTTTATCAAGCATCTACACCTCATCCAATTATACAACCTAATCCTGTTTATAGAGAAGCTCAAAAAATAGATGAATGGCCAGGTGAAAACTACAATGGTACATCTGTTAGAGCAGGTGCTAAAATACTTCAAAACTTAGGTTTTATACAAAACTATCTTTGGACTACTAATATTAATACATTGATTTCCACTGTATTAAATATAGGTCCTGTTGTTGTTGGTACATTGTGGTATAGAAATATGTTTTTTCCTAATAGAACTACAGGTATTATTTCAGTTTCTGGTCCTTTATCAGGGGGTCATGCTTATGTTATAAATGGTGTTGATACAAAAAGAAGACTATTTAGAATTAAGAATAGTTGGGGTAGAAAATGGGGACAAAATGGTAGAGCTTTTATATCTTTTAATGATATGGCTAGACTTATCAGAATGCAAGGTGAAGTGTGTTTAGCTACAGAGAAACGACCTTAAATCTATAACCTATGTTAAAAAAGATCTTTTTTGTTTTACTGTTTTCAATGTTTATTGTAACATGTAGAAAAACAAATGATGTTTTAGAAGATAAAAAACTTCCTGAAACGTGTGATTTTCTTGATGGAAAATATAACACTGTAGCAAGGATGTCTAGAGAAGAACAAGAAGAAGCTTTTAGAAAAGGAGGAGGAAACTCTCCTGGTAGAAGAGATACAGATGGTGATGGTGTAAGAGATGTTAATGACAATTGTCCTGGGACATTTAATCCTGATCAAGCTGATATAGATGGTGATGGTAAAGGAGATGCATGTGATGTTGTTAATGATGATCCTGATAAGGATGGGGTGTTAACAGCAGTGGACAATTGTCCAAATGTATTCAATCCTACACAAACAGATACAGATGCAGATGGTATAGGTGATGTTTGTGATGTTGTTCCTCCTTCAGATGTGGATGGTGATGGTGTTCCTGATACAAACGATAATTGTTTAAATACACCTAATCCTGACCAAAAGGATGTTGATGGAGATGGCATAGGGGATGTTTGTGATAGTTTTAATAATACAGACACTGATAAAGATAGTATACCTGATGTAAATGATAACTGTCCCACTACACCAAACACTGATCAAAAAGACAGCGATAGTGATGGTATTGGTGATGTTTGTGATCCAACACCCATACTTGATGCTGATGGCGATGGTGTAGCAGACAATATTGACAATTGTCCTCTTAATCCTAATTCAAATCAAATGGATAGTGATGGGGATGGAAAAGGGGATGCTTGTGATCCTGTAGATCCTCCTGCTGTAATATATTCTTGGGTGATATATTTAGATTTTGATGGGCACAGTGTAAATACAGTGTATTGGAATAATGGAATACCATTTTATGCCACACCATCAGGATTGAGTGCTGTAGAAATAAACAATATAGTGGCTGAGGTGAAGAAAGACTATGCTTCGTTTCCTATCACTATAACAACAGATTCTACAATATATCTAAAAGCCAATCCATTTAAAAGACAAAGAATGGTGATAACAGAATACAATGAGTGGTATGGAGGAACAGGTGGGGTGGCTTATATTGGTGGAATTGATTGGGGAGGAGGAAGTTATTCTTTTGGAGAAGTGCCTGGTTTTGTTTTTCCTAAGGCTCTTTCTTACAATCAGAAATACACTTGGGAAGCAACTTCTCATGAAATAGGTCATACATTAGGACTATATCACCAAATTCAATGTTCTTCAACAGGAACATTTCTTACAGAATATAATGGAGGAAGTGGATCATTTGCTCCACTTATGGGTAATTCATATTTTAGAGAAGGGATATGGTGGATAGGTCCTAATTCACTTGGATGTACCACAATACAAAATGATAGTTTAAGAATTAGACAAAAAGTAGGTTTTTAAACTTTGAAAAGTAAATAAAATTGTGTAAATTATATTGTGTATTCTAAATGAAAAATAGCTGTAATAATACTTGTGAAAAATGTTCATCTTATGTAATTCCTGGAGCACCTTGTGTTTCATGTGTAGGTACAGGATGTCAAGAGGTTTATTACAGCAGTTGTGTAATATATACAGGTGATTGCTTAGAGTGTTATGGTGTTGAATCTGGTGATAATTTAACTGTTGTTATTAATAAACTATTAGATGTTATTTATGGTGGTTGTACAACAACAACATCTACAAGCACAACAACAAGTACAACAACAATAGCTCCAACTACTACAATAGCACCTACAACCACTACAACAACATTATTTAAAATATGTGACGATTGTCCTTAAAAACTTTTTATAAAACTTAAAACTTAAAATTATGCTTTGCGCTACCCCTCCCCCTACAACTGCATGTGTTCCATGTATTCATCCTTTTGAATATCTATTTGAATTAGCTTATGTTACAACAACTGGTACCAATAATAGAACAGGTTTTGATGAAGCAATTGATAGACTATTAGATAAAGGAATAAGTATTCCATCATGTAAATTATGCTGTCCAGATTGCGATGGTGTTTATTCTTTCTCTAGTGTTGAAACATTTTTGAAATTAATAGAAGCTATAGTAAATTGGCCAGATTTTTATGATCAACCTGGTGCTTGTTGCACTAATACGTTTACTTCAACAGAAACATTTTTAAAATTAGCTGAATTTGCAGAAGCTGGTAACCAATCTGGATATTCTATTATAGAGTGTTGTAATGGATTTAATGAATGTAAAGATGAATTAATATGTTGGTTTACAGAAACAGCAAGAAATTCACAAGACTCAATTGATAGAATCATAGACAAAGGAATTGTTGAATACGGTGCAATACAAAATAATTGCACAGGTGCTGTATCTAGTAGTATTTGTAAATTAGTTGATCTTTTAGAGAGATATGAGAATATTTCTTTAGCAGGTTCAAGAGCTCAACTTATTGATATTCTTTTAGATAAAGGAATAACAATATCTTGTTTTGAAGGAGAAACACATATTGCATCCACTGAAACTTGGTTAAAATACGGAGAAGCTATTAATGCATTTAATCCAGTTCCAGCAATTTCAAATACTACAACTACCACTACTACTACTGTATAATAAATACATTAAAGAATAAAACACAATGCAGTGTTCAACACCAGTTATAGAACCATGTGTACCTTGTAAACATCCTCTAGAATATCTTTTTGAGAATGCTTACAAGGCTACACTTGGTTTAGAAAATAAAGTTTCATTTTCAGAAGCATTAATTACAATTTTAGATCAAGGATTATTTATTCAAAATTGTAATATTTGTTGCTCAGATTGTGGAATTTATGTTTTAACAGAGGTAGAAAGTTTTTTACAATATCTTGAATTTTTTGGTTTTGATGCAGAGTGTTGTTTAAATTTGTTTGGATCTAATGAAGCTTGGTTAAAATATCGTGAAGTTGTATCTTCTGTACCACCAAATAATATTCCAAATAATTGTTGTGATACACAATTTCAAGATTGTTTTAATAAATTATATTGTTGGTTAAATAAACCAGAAGGTTCTACTAATGTTTTAGATAGACTTTTAGATAAGGGTATAATTGAATATGGAGCATTTTATGATAAATGCACTAATGAAAGTACATCAGGGTTATGTTACATATCTGAATTTTTTAAAAAATATTGTAATTTAAATATTGGAGAAAGCAAAACAGAATTTTTAGATCGTTTACTAACTACTGGTATTATTGTAGAATGTGGAGAAAATGGTATAATTATTAGTTCTATAGCAACCTATATTCAATACGCAGAAGCAGTTGGATAATATTATATAAAATGTTAGAAAATAATATAAATACAAATTCTTGTACAAGTACAACGACAGATTGTTGTTTTGTAGAATGTACTACAACAACAACAATTCCGTGTATTAATCCAATTGATCAGTTATTTGAAATAGCTACACAAGTTTCTGAGGTTAATGGTTTAACAAAATTAGAAGGGTTAGTAGAAGTTCTAGACAATGGTTTTGTATTAAATAGCTGTGGAACATGCTGCCCTGATTGTAGATATATATTTGCATCTAAAGAAACCTATGAAATCTTTATTGAAGCAATTTTTGGAATATCTCCACCACTTGAAGCTAATTTATCAAGTGATTCAGATACTGTATGTTGTATTAATCTTTATGGTAGTTACTTTGCAACATTATCATCACCTGCATCTGACTTTTATAAAACAAATTGCTGTAATAATTTTACAGAGTGTGCCGATTCTATTTTTGATTATTTTGTTCAAAATAATTGCGAAGTAGAATCTGATTTGGGCATATTTAGTTTATTAAATCTTTATACAGCACTATTGGATATAGGTATTGTAGAACAAGGATCAATAAATAGTGAAACTCAAGTATGTAGAATATTTGAAAACATGAAAGATTATTTTGGGCTACAATGTTTTGTAGAAGAGTTTATTACTATACTTGGCAAAGGTATTGTTATAGATTGTACAGGTGGTAGAATGTTTATTTCTTCAGTTGAAACATTTTTAAAATATATTGAATCATGAGTTGCTGCTCAAGTCCTATAGAATATTTTATTGAATATGTAGATTATCAATTATCTACAGATCCTGGTTTAACACCATATAATGTATTTAAAGCTGGACATATTTTTCCTAATACAATAAACATGTGTTGTCCTGATTATTGTTCTCAAGAGTATTTATTGTTTGGTGATGTGTCACTTATTACTGATTATGATGCAAATATAGGATTTAATTTTGATCAATGTTGTGTAAATCTTTATTCTAAGGCAGATGTTTTAATTAATGATACTATTTTATATAGAGTATGTTGTAATACAAATACAACAGCAAAGTGTATCAATGAATTACTTGAACATACAAACTCAACAGCATTAAAAGAATGGTTTTATATTTCAGGTTCTGCTACAGGTCTTTTTGAATATAATACAATTAATCAAAATTTTGGATTTTGTGAACTTGTAGAAATATTAAAAACAAAAACTCCTCTTGTTGCTGAAGAATACATGCTAGAAATATTAGAACAAGGACTTGTTGTATCATGTAGACCAAATGGAACATTTGTAGGTAGTTTAGAAACTTATGTGGATACCTATTATCCAGTTGCATAAATATTTTTCAATGTCTTGTAATAAATGTAATAATTGTTTAGATGTTTGCGATTGCAACTGCACAACTACTACTACATGTAGTCCTGTAGCAGAGCAACCATGTATTACTATATGTAGTGACATTTATGCTTCTGAATGTATTATATATGATGGAGAAGATAATGAGTGTTATGGAGTGAAAAAAGGAGATACAATAAAAGATATTATTGATAAGATAATAGCTAAAATAACTCCTGATAATTGTAGTTGTCAGTACGGAAGTGCTATTATAGATTTTATTACAACAACAACTTCTACATCTACAACAACATCTACAACTACTATACCTCAAAACAATCTATGTTTTACATTATATCAAGAAAATAATTGTAATTTTACTGTACAAGAAATAATATCGGGTGCTTTTGTAAATGGTAAAGAAAGCTATTCATTTACTTATAACTCAATTGATTATACTATTAGATGGTCTATTGTAGATGAAAGATGGGAATTATATTTAGCAACTTATCTTGCGTTTCCTTTAGCATATTTAGAATCAGATAGTGAACATCCTATTGCTCCATTAAAAGGAGACATATTAACACAACCTGAACTTTCTTGGACAATGTATGGTGTTGATTCTATACTTGTTACAACAAGAGAGTGTTGTCCTGAAGAATTATGTGTATTATATACTACTAAAGATGATTCTTCTCAAGTTACAATCAAGTCACAATATGATACTATTGCAAGTCTTCCATCTCAACCTTTAGTACTAAAACATTCATATATAGGATGTATTGTTACGCCACGTGAAGTTTTTAAAATAGAATGGAATATATTTACAGGTAAATATGAGCTTACTGCTAGCAATGGTGATCCAGTTGGGTATACACTAGAAGAAAATTTAGAAACGACAGATTATATAAATTGGATAATAACTGCTCCTTTAGATCCATTTGTTACTTTTAAAACAAAAGCTGTACTTGTCCAACAACTACTACCACTACAATAGTTAATTAATGAATTGTCCTACAAATACATATAGTTGTTGTAACTCTTGCTGTAGCACACCATGTGGTTGTAAAAAAACAACCACCACTACTAGCACAACAACAATTTCAGTTTCTTGTGATGTTAATAATTGTGAACAAATTATTGATTTACAATGTGTTGTACATAATATACAATCAGAGTGTTTACTGATATATAATAATAATTTATTAGATACTCTATCATCTTTATTTCACAAAGTGACAGGTGACTGTTGTTAATAATATAATGTATAATGCAAATATTTTTTCAAATAAATTCTTTAGGTAGTGGTTTAGGACCAACATTTTTAGTTAAAGATGATTTTGGTTTAGTATCTCCTTCTGAGGTAACAAAACAACAATTATTAGATGGTGTAGTATTAACTATAAATCCTAATTCACAAAATATTTTTATTGAATCTACAGGTCTATTATGCAATGATTGTTGCGAACTAGATAATATAGCAACATATATATTACCTACTACTACTACTACTACTAGTACCACTACAACAACAACCACCACTACTACTACTACTACTAGTACATCTACTACTAGTACTAGTACATCTACTACTAGTACTACTACTATTTCTCCTAATATTTGTTTTTCTATATCATACGAGTGTATTGGAAATTCACTTTGTTTTGATAATTTACAACTTCCTACAGCTGGAAATGCTCCACAAATAAATGGCAGACCTCAATATATTTTATCTAATTCTCCATTACGTAGAGTTTATTATAATGGAACACAATGGGTTAATGAATGTATTTCTCAGGGAGGTATACTGCAAACATTAAATTCAACAGCTCAATATCCTATTTCAGATGGTATAAATTTTCCTATTTGGACACCTGTACCAACAATTGGTCAAGATGGGTATTTAAGTAGTGTTGTTTTAGAAAATTGTTCTACTACAACAACTACATCAAATCAACCTATTCAAGCTGTAATTGAAATTAAATTTGAATTTGGTGATCCATTTATTTATCTTCAAGTTGATGTTTTAAGTGGAACAACGCTTTCTAATATATCATTTACAGGAGTTGTTTCTCAACATGCAAATATGTCTTGTAATTTACCAACAAATGGTCCTGATTTTAATGTATCTTCGTTTACGTTAACAGCAGGTTCTCCATCTACAACATTTGATTTAATAAATTCTTGGGTGAGTGGATCATTATCATTAAATTTGAAAAGTCTTGTAGTAGGGGGAGTTACTATTACATCAAGTCCTCAAGTAGTTACTATTGGTGGAAATAACTATGAAATTATAGGATATGATGCATGTATATCATAATTATTAACTTTATATATTATAAAAACCAACATTTATGAAATTTGTATGTGCGCAACCTGCTATTCCATACTATACGTGGCAGGTTGAAGTGATGATTAACAACTTTATTAAAAATGGTGTTAATCCTAATGACATACATATTCTATGTGCATATTATGATGTAGTTCCAAAAACATGGAAAAAACTACAAATGCATTATAGTGATGTATGTTTTTTCTTTTATAAGGATACAAGAAGTACGCAGTTTTATATTCCTTCTATTTATTTTAATATGATGAAGCAACATATTCAAGCACATCCTGAACTTGAAAAAGAAGCTTTATTTCTTCATGATTGTGATATTATACTTACACGTCCTATTGATTTTAGCGATATGGAAAAAGGGGACACTTGGTATTTAAGTGACACAGTGGGGTATATAGGTACGCAGTATATTTTAACGAAAGGTGAAGATGTATACTTAGATATGTGTCGTGTAATGGAAATAGATCCTGCTATTCCTAAAGAAAGAAATGCAGATTCTGGTGGCGCTCAACATATTGTAAAAAACACCACTTATGAATATTGGGATAAGGTGGAGAAAGACTCTATAAAGCTATATAAACATTTTTGCGAACAAGAACCTAATTATAAAGGAGAAGGACACCCTATACAAAAATGGACAGCTGGAATGTGGTCTTTATTGTGGAACGCATGGAAATTTGGACATACAACAAAAGTAGATAAAAGATTAGATTTTTGTTGGGCTACATGTTTTGTACATAGATGGGAACAATGTTCAATATTTCACAATGCAGGTGTAACAGAAGATAGGAAAGATTTATTCTTTAAAGCAGCGTATATTAATAAACTTCCATATGATGAGGTGAAATTAGAGAATGTAAGCAATAAATTTTGTTCTTATAAATATACAGAGCAATTACTAGAAACAGGTAAAAAATCATGTATAAAGTAAATATTTGTTTTTTACAGGTTACAAGTCCTGAAATACATGATTATTCTCAATATTCTTGTCCTATTAATAAAGAATATTGTAAAAAACATAATTATGATTATTTAAATTTAGATGCTATAAATACTAAAACACACGCGCCTGCTTGGAGTAAGATATTTTATACCAAAGATCTTTTGGAAAAAGAAAATTATACACATATTTTCTTTTTAGATGCTGATGCTGTTGTAATAAATCAAAATAAAAAAATTGAAGATGTAATTGATAAAATGAAAACATCTATTGCTTTTTCAGAAAATGGGTGGAATGGTGGAGATTTGATAAATACTGGTTGTTTTATTGCTAGTAAAGATGCTGTTTCTATATTAGAAAAATGTATTGAAAAATCAAATACAGACATGCAGCATCAAAAATTTGGTTTTCCATGGGAACAAACTGTTATAACAAAGATGTATGAAAGTGGTGTTCCTATGGATGTTTTTCCAATGAATGAAATAAATTCATATTGGTTATACGATATTAATTCAAATGATGGTCAGTTCATATACCATTTTATGGCTAGACCCCTTAAAGAAAAAGTAGTTATTGCAAAAACACTTTATGAGAAATATATGTAAATATATTTGAAAAATTGCTAATTTTTTCATATATTATATTGTAAACAACTTGTCTACATTTTATATTATTATCGTACATCATTGATATTCAATAAGTTATGATACCTTCTAAATCCAATCTTTCAAAAGAAAACTGTTCTCCAATATCATCTAATTGCGTGATTTGGCAGGGTCCTGATATTGAGTGTATTAATCTATGTACAGGAGACACTGTTTCAGATGTTACTTATAAGTTAGCTTTAGAAATATGTGAGTTAAAAGAAAACATTGGTGTTACTGATGTTGATTTAACTTGTATTGTAAAGGTTTGTCAAACTACACCAGAACCAAGCAAAACACTTGCTAATATTTTTGAACTTTTAATTAGCAAAGTTTGTTGTCTTTCTGAAATAGTAGAGGGTATTCCTACTCCTCCAGATCCTTACATAGAACCTACTCTTATATATCCAAGTTGTTTTTCTTTATCTAATGATGTTCTTAGTGTTTATACTAAAAATTTAGCAGATAAAATATGTGACATAAGTTTTCAAACCAATCAAAATACATTAGATATTGATAGTCTTGATGAAAGAGTTACAGATTTAGAAGCACAAGTACCAACACCACTTCCTGAGTTAAATAGTTGTTTAACAGGAACTGATAAAGTTTTAGATGATTTAGTAGAATATTTAGAGAATGAATTTTGTGATATAAAAGATGCTCTTGGGGAAGCAGGAGATATAGCAATTGCCTCTGGTCAAATATGTGAAAATTTAGGTATTCAAAAACAATTAACGGATTCATCTCAAAATATGAATTCACTTGTAGGACCAGCAGGTACATGGATTGTAAGTCCTCAAAACTTAGCTCAATCTATTAATAATCTTTGGCTTACTGTTTGTGACATTAGAGCTGCTGTAAGATCTATTCTTGATAATTGTTGTGCACCTACATGTGATGCAATTAAAATTGATTTTTATCAACGTTGGTCTTCTGATAATTCTGAAATTCTTCAACTTAATTTCCGTTCTAAAAGTTCACTTCCAGTTGGATTTTATGATTGTGGTCAACCTGGAAATCCAGATGGAATTAATGAATTAACGTTTATAGACGCTACAGGATTTGAATATTCATATCCTATAACTTTTAGATATATTGACTATCCTACAAATACAAATGGTGTATTAGATAGTACTTCTAATTTTGGTTGGGTTGATATTGATTTAGGAGGTCCAGGTTTGTTATTAACTTCACCAATTACAGTAAAAGCAGAGTTGTGTTTTACAAATGGTACTAATGAATGTATTCAGTGTGTTCAATGGACAATCAATCCTAGTAAAAATACTTGTTGTGAAATTAAGGCTACTGATACTGTAACTATTACATATAAAACTTGTTAATATATGTCTATTCCTAATCCATATGCTTCTGTAGGTGTTCCTACACCAACAACAAGCACTACAACATGTGTTCCTACATATGTATCTATTACATTAAATGCAGGTAATTCTTTTGTATTACCTCCTGGTGCTACATTAGTAGCTGCTACTGATAAAGATCTACTACAAACAGATTGTGTCGATCTAGATGGATTAGAAGAACTTACTTGTTATTTATTTTATTATAATGTTCAAAGTAATGATAATACTTTAGAAGATCCAAATGAAACAGTACAAATTTTAGGTATAGTAATTGATGGAGTTTTTTATGAATTTACTACTTCTGTTACTGATGAAGGATTAGATGGTGCAACTACAAATTTTACTCTTTTTTCTCAGTACACTGCTGGATTAGAAAGTGTTTCTTTAAATGGGCTAATATCAAATATTACAGTGTTTACACAAAATAATCAAAATGTTTCTACAAGAGTTTTTTGTTTTAAAACAGTACCTTCTATTGCAAAAAAAATGCAAGTAAAAATATATGATGCAACTATTCAAGTTGTTAATCCTTATTATTTACTTCCATTATTTACGTGGGATGAAATTGTTGATAATGGTGATATACCTCTTGATACTGGATTAGAATCAGCATGTTCTTGTGGACCTGATTATAATCCTACAACACCAACTACTACCGCTCCTGTAGTAGTAGTAAATTAATTTTAAAATAATTAAAAATGTCGGAGTTTAGTTGGTTTTCTTCGACTAATCTACGCCCTCCTTTTCTAGGGAGGGCTTTTTTTTAGAAAATTATTTTGTTTATTAAAATATAAACCATAACTTTATCCTCCATATACCAACATCTAATAATATGAATTTAATTAAACTGGTTTATGGCTCATTAAGATGGAAGAAATCTGATGAGTTTTGTGCTTCAAAATTAGGTATTTCTCTTGAAAAATACCAAGACATCAAAAGACAAATTCTTGACATTAAATCCACACTACAAGACGAGCTAGAAGATAGCATGGTTGATATTGTAGGAAAACGAATGTTAGACTTGATTGATGACGAAGCACTTAAAACAGAGTATATTGCTAATTTAGAAGATCATTTAATAGAAGCAATTAACCAGAAAAAAGAAAAGGTAATTGAATTTAAAGAAGATCTTGATCAAGGATCAGCAGAAATAAAAGGAGTGGCTTTCTCAGAGCCTAAGTCTCCAGAAGAAATAATCAGAATATTAAAGATTGATACTAACAAATGGAAGCTTAGTTCTTATTGGAATAAGCAACATAAAGATTATTGGTTAGTGTCAGCAATGGTAACGCAAAAACAAATTAATGAAATCGACCTACTTGCAAAAACGCTTGAAACATTTAAGCCTAGTTACCAACCAATCACAGAGGTTATTATCAACGATAAATACGAAAATTCCTCTTGCGGAGTATTATCTATACAAGATTTACATTTTGGCAAAGAGGACAATTTTACAATAACAGAAGACTTTAAAAATGCTGTAAGAGATCTAGTCATGCGCGCGTACGCGAGTCATAGATTAGAAAAAATTATATATGTTGTAGGAGGTGATCTTTTAAATATGGATAGTTTTGATGGTAAAACTACAAAGGGCACACCTGTAGATAATGAGCTTAAAGCACAAGAGGCTTATAATCAAGCGTTTGATGCTTTACATTGGTCTATTAGTTTTATTAAAAACTTTTGTGAAACACTAGAAGTTGTGTATGTTCCTGGTAATCATGATAGATTAAGCTCATATCATATAGCACATTCTCTATCTAAATGTTTTAACCAATCTGATATTAAGTTTAACGTAGATTATTCTGAAAGAAAAGTTGTAACCTTTGGTAACAACTTTTTTGCTTTTGAACATGGTGATGTAACAAAGAAAAACACACCTCTTGTATATGCTACAGAATTCCCTAAGCAATGGGGTGATACAAGTTATAGAACTTGTTATACAGGACATTTTCATAGTAAGAAGGTAACTGAGTTTGTTACTGACAATGAGGTGCATGGGTTTGCTATTAAACACCTTCCTTCTCTTTCAAGATCTGATTATTGGCACTATCATAATAAATTCACTGGCTCTAAACGCCAAGCTATTATGGAAATCCACGATAGGAAACATGGTAAAATTTCGGAGTTTACCTATAATGCCTAAACCTTCTAAGTTTAATTTTAAAATGTTCCAAGTTTTTAGTAAATTATTAATGTAGATCATTGTGTCAAAACCTTATAAAAAACCAGATTTAAATGCTCCTAGGTATAGACCTAAGAAATTAAATCTTACCAACATAGATATTTACAATAAGTTCCTTGAAGAAAATCCTCATCTTGAAAGAATTTGTTTAAATAAATTTAAAGAAGTTATTAAAACATTTAATGGTAAGATTTGGCAATCTGTAATAGAGAGTAGAGATGGAGTGGAACTACCAGAACAATTAGGGTATATTTTTATAGGAACTTGTCCAAGAAAGAAAAGCAATGTTGATTTTAAAAAATCAGAACACTATGGTGTAAAGATTCAAAATCAAAATTGGGAATCAGATCAATATGTTGCTAAAATCTTTTATACAAACTATGAAGGTAAATATAAATTTAGAAATCATGAATTATGGGGGTTTACAGCAGTAAGAGATTTTAAAAGAAGCGTAGGCCAAACCTATCCTAAAGAATGGAAGAAATATGTCATGGTTGATAATATGGTGAGAGTGAGTAGAATATTTAGAAATCAAAGTTTTGTACAATTTAAGAAAAAAGAAACAAAAGATTTGCTTCAAGAATATGATGAATTTAATCTAGATTAAAATGGCTAAAGTAACAATAGGAGATGTATGCTCCAGAATTCGTACTCAAGTAAAAGCAGTTAGACAAGATGCCTTGCTAACTGATCGTGTTATTTATAGTTTTGTTCTTAAGCATGCTAAATGGTTAATGAAGCGTGAAGATTCTAAAAGTAAACTTCTTTCTTTTTCTGCTGTTATTCAAACACTTGATTTTGTTGAGCTTATAGAAGTTGATAAAGTGGAAGCTCAATGTACAGGTATTACTTCTAATTGCACAATTAAAAGAACAAAAGAAAAACTTCCTGTTTTTCTTCAGGGATATTGGGGGCCACTTATTAGAAGTGTTAGTTCAATAGATGGATCAGAACGTCTTCAACCTATTCTTCCTTCTACATACGTTTATAGTTCTAAATCTAAGAATGCTAAGTATAATAAGACTAAGTATTTTTGGTACATGAATGATTATTTATATTTTCCTAATCTTGATTGGGATGCTGTTATGATAGAAGGAATATTTGAAGATGATATTAGTCAATTTACATGTAAAGATGATTTTTGCATGCAAAAACAAGATATGAGTTTTAATGTACCTGATTATTTATGGGGTGAGATTGAATCTCAAGTATTTAAAGATTTAGGAACAATGCTTCAAATTCCTGCTGATACTGATAACGATAAACAAAGCTTAACTCGCTAATATCTATGAAGACAGAATTAAAATATCGCACGTTTGATCAGCTTCTTGCAGAGGTGATTACAGATTTTACAATGTTTAATACAGAAGGTATGATTGAGCCAGGACAATTAATTAAGGTGGCTCAAAGGGTAAGTTATGATTTAGGACTTAGAATTCATGGTACAAAAGAGAAGGTGTTAGAGATTGAAAGTAAGAAGATGAAACTTCCTGATGATTTTTATGTTCTCAATTATGCTAAACTTTGTGGAGAGTATACGCTTAGAGATCCAGTATTACATGGTAGACATACTGAAAATGTAATAATGGATAGTTGTCCTAAATGTGGATGTAATACAGGATGTGAATGTGAAGCAACATATGTACAAGAATGTCAGAATGGTGAGAAGATTTATGTACAAGTGATAGAAAAACGTAAGCAAGAAGTTAGAACATACAAGCAATTTGTAGATATTAAGATTGTTGCAACTACTGGTAGAACAGATGCTTTAGATAATAGCTTTCCTACAGGATATATTAAAAATGGATTTATTTACACAAATCTTGATAAAGGAAATGTTTTTATATCATATCAAGGAGCATTAGAAGATGATCATGGAAACTTATTAGTTTTGGATCATCCTGTTATAAATGAATACTATGAGTATGCTCTAAAACAACGTATTCTTGAAAATTTATATATTAATGGTGAAGATGTTGTTCAGAGAATGCAGTTAATTGAGCAACGTATGAGACCAGCTAGAAATAATGCTCTTACTATTGTTAACACGCCTAATTTTGAAGAGATGCAACAGTTGTGGGAAACTAATAGAAAAGCACAATATTATAAGTACTACGATATGTTTAAATCATACGGAGGATTATAGTTATGAAATATACACTAAAAATTAAGCTACCAACATATAATTGCGAGCTTCAATTTTATGTTTTAGATCAGTTAAACGCTGAAATAAATAAAGTGTATAAAAAATATAAAATGGATGAAGTATTTGAAGATAGTGCTGAGGGAGTTTTATTTACACCAGACATTGACAAATACTTTCTTTTTATAGATGTAAAATATCTTTCTCATAATACAATTGCTCATGAAGTGTTTCATGCTGTAATGAAAATTACCGAGGATAGAGATATAAAAGATGAAGAAGCTCAAGCATGGTTAGTTGGGCATATTACAGGAGATGTTTATAAATTTTTGAAGAAAAAAGCAATAGAAGTAAATAATGGCTAAACAAGAACAAGGTGGTAGCAATCCTTTAACTAGTACAAATTCCTTTACAAAAGGAATGGTTAAAGATTACAATGAATCTTTTGTAGGAGAAGGATTGTACACACATGCGCGTAATGCTGTTAATAATTCTTATGAAGGTAATGTAGGAGTTATTGGTAACGAACCTTCTAATTTATTTTGTGTTCAACTTCCATATACTTATATTGGGTCTATTCATATAGAAGGAGATAGATGGGTTGTATTTACAACTAATAATATAAAATCTGAAATAGGAATATTTGATGAATCAGAATGTTCTTATAGAAAAATAATAAATAGTGATTGTCTTAATTTTAAAACAACAAATCTTATAACAGGTGTTTTTAGAGATAGATTTGATTGTGATAAAATGATTTATTGGGATGATGGGTTGAATCCCACTCGTAGTTTAAATATTGATGATATTCCTTTTAAATATACAGAAAAGGTAGTAAATGATTGTATAGTTAAAGAATTTACAACTGAGTTAGATTGTGAAGCTATAAGAATTGTTTCTTTAATTAAATATCCTTGTATTGATATTAAAGCTGGTAATATAGCAGGTACACTACCAAATGGATCTTACCAAGCTTGTATAGCGTATACAATAAATCAAGTGAAGGTAACTGACTACATTGGTTTATCTGAGGTGCAGGGATTATTTACTCATGAAAATGTAAGTTCATCTCTTATTCTTGAAATAAAAGAAATAGATCAATCATTTGACGAATTTGAACTTGTTATTGTAGCTAATATAAATCAACAATCCGTTGCTAAAAGAATAGGGTATTATTCTACATCTCAAGGTAGAATATATGTAGATAGATGGGACCCTGAATACATTACAGTTCCAATTTCAGATGTTGTATTTAGATCTGAACCTGTTGAGAAAACAGATGCAATGTTTTCTGTTAATAACTATTTATTGCGTGTAGGTACATATAGTAAGTTTAAGTTTAATTATCAACCTTTAGCAAATGAAATTAAAACTAGTTGGGTGGCTGTTGAATATCCAGCTTCTTATTATATAAAAGGTGGCAACAATACTGGTTATTTAAGAGATGAACAATATTCTTTTTTTATAAGATGGATTTATAATACAGGAGAACGCTCTGAGTCATATCATATTCCAGGTAGAGAATCAGTATCATCTGATTTATCATTTGTTATAAACACTGATGTTTTTGAAACAGCAAGTGGTGTTAAAATGAAAAAATGGCAAGTATATAATACAGGAAGTATTGATTCAACAACAGCTTATAAGCTAAGTGATGGAGGTAAAGTGGTTGCATCAGGTAGAATGGGATATTGGGAATCTACAGAAAGATACCCTGCTGATAGACCAGATATATGGGGTGAGTTATGTGGTAAACCAATTAGACATCATAAATTTCCTGATATAACAGTAAACCCATTATTAAATCATTTTGGTAATTCTGGTAATACAATAACAATTTTAGGTGTTCAATTTAATAATATACAGCATCCTTTAGACGAAAACGGTAATCCAATTGAATCAATTGTTGGTTATGAAATTCTTAGAGGTTCAAGAGAAGGAAATAAATCAATTATTTCTAAAGGTATTTTAAATAATATGAGGGAATATAAAGTTGTTGAAAGTCCTACTATTAAAGGTCTTTATCAAAACTATCCCTATAACGATCTTCGTCCAGATAGTTATATAACATCTGTTGAGCAAGATGGAAAAAATGGTCCTAAAAATGACAAACCAAATTCTCCTAAATCAACAGCTTATAGAAAAGATGTATTTTCATTTCATGGTCCAGAAGTTGCATTTTCAAATCCTTTTTTAAATCCTAATGAAATTAAAATATATCAAGAATTATATGGTGAAGCAAAAGGTAGATTTGAAGTTCCATATCTTCACCCTAAGTTTAAACAAATAACAAATGATCTTGATACTGCTTTAGATATATTTGCATCTGCTGTTGCAACAATTCAAGCAGTTGCTGCTATTGCAGGTGGATTAACATATCAAATAGGTGGAGATTCACCATTACCTGTGCAAAATATTGGAATTCCATACGTTATTGCTGAAGGTGTTTCTGGTGGTATTGCTACAATAGCAACAGCAGGAGCTATAATTGCAAACTCTATATTTGCAGGTGCTTACACTTTATTGTTTGGTGTAAAAACTTATAAAGAACAATCTTTAGCAATGGCATTAGCGTTAATGCCATTTAGACAATTTGCAGCTCAATATAATTCTCACGGTTTTTATTCTGAATCGCAAACGAATATTCAAGGAAATATGCGTAGAGAAATTATTGATGCAAGATATATTGATTCTTCTATTCAACAATTTACAGCACAATATCAAGTTAATAATATAAATAGAAGTAGATTTGTTGTATTAGAAGTTGGAAATACAATAGATAATCCTTCTTCAGTTGTAGACAATAGTAGATTTACAATTGGCGACATAAACACAGATTACAATAAATCTGTTACATCTAATATTTGCTCTTATTACGGTGCTCTTAAACTTTCAATTCCAAGTCAATATGGACAATTAGAATCAGTTGAGCAATTACCTATTTCTACATGTATTGAACCCACAATTGCTTCTACAACATCTCGATTAACAAGTAATGTATTATTTGGAGGTGATACCTATATAAATAGATTTACCGAAAAAAATACAATGTTTTTCTTTTCAACATGGATGCAAGGTGAACCAGATGGTTCTGAATTTAACTACACATTGTATCCAGCAATTCCTTATCCTCGTTATTGGATTAATAATCAAAAATATATTGGATTATTTGCTGAAAAAGCAAGTGAGCTTAGAAGTCTTGATAAAGTTGAAAATGCAAATTTCTTTTATTTAAATAAAGGTTATTTTTATCTTTTTAATTCAGGAGTTAGAGATTTTTTTGTAGAATCAGAAATTAATCTTGCATATAGAGATTGGGAAGATGATATTAATGCTAGACATTATGATATTAATTCATTTACTGATTTATCAGGAATGTTTAGGAGTGATATAATTGTAGCTGGTAACTATTATAAATATGATTATTCATTAAGTGTATCTAAACTATTTAATAATAATGTTAGTTGGGCTTCTTTATTACCAAGAGATTATGATCCAATTGTATCTTCTACATGTTTTTCATATCAGCCTAACAAAGTGATATACTCACTTCCTCAACAACAAGAATCTAAAAAAGATAATTGGCGTGTTTTTCTAACAAATAATTATAAAGAATTTCCAACACCTGTAACATCAATTAAATCTGTAAATAAAACAGGTGCTTTGTTTATGATGAAACAAAGTAGTCCTTTGCAGTTTTTAGGTGTAGAAGAACTAAAATTAGATGCTACAAATACAAAGGTGACTATTGGTGATGGAGGATTATTTACAGGAACTCAGCAATTACAAGCGATTGTAAATGCAGATGATTCTTATGAATATGGTTCTTGTCAAAACAGAAACTCTGCTATAAGTACAAGAAAAGGTGTATTTTGGGTGAGTCAAAATCAAGGTAAAATATTTCAATATATTGGACAGTTAAATGAAATATCTAATTCAGGATTGAAGTGGTGGTTTGCAAAATATCTTCCATCAAGACTTGTAGAAAAATTTTCAAATTATAAACTTTTTGATAACCCTATAGAAGGTGTGGGTGTTCAATGCACATATGATAATGTAAATGAAGTATTTTACATTACAAAAAAAGATTATATACCTATTAGAGATAATATAGTATTAGCTGATGATGGAATAACTTTTTTATCTGGTAGAGCTAAAATTAGTTTAAAAGATACTAATTATTTTGAAGATATAAGTTGGACAGCTAGTTATGATACAAAATCACAAACTTGGATAAGTTTTCATGATTGGAAACCAACAGCGTTACTTCCAAGTAAGACTCATTTTATGAGTGTTAATACAAATAGTATATGGAAGCATAATGTTCGTTGTGATAATTATTGTAATTTTTATAATAAAGATTATCCTTTTGAAATAGAGTTTATTTCATCAACAGGTCAAACAGTGACATCTGTAAGAAATGTTGAATATATGCTTGAGGTGTATAATTACTACAATGACTGTAGAGATAGATTTCATGTACTTGATGAAAACTTTGATCAAGCTATAATATATAACTCAGAGCAAATTTCTGGATTGCTTAATTTGACAATTAAACCAAAGAACAATCCATTAGCTCTTATATCTCAACCAACGATTAATTTTGACTCTATAGATATTTATTTTTCTAAAGAGGAACAAAAATATAGATTTAATCAGTTTTGGGACATTACTAAAAATAGAGGTGAGTTTAGTTCAACAGGAGTTGTTCCGATGTTTACTACAAAAGGAAATGGATATGAGTATCCTATTAATCAAGATTATGTAAACTATGGTAAAAATCCTCTTGAGCGTAAAAAGTTTAGACATAATATAAATCGTGTATTTTTAAGAAAAACAGCTAGTGGTAAAAATAAAATGCTATTTAAGCTTTCTAATGAAAAACTTCTAATTAGCAATCGATGAGTTTTAATAGAAAATTATTAAGTCAAATGATAGCTGAGTCAAAACAAAAAAAGACTCAACCAAAACCTAAAGATAGGATAGTTGATCCTATGGGTCAATGGGCTCATCCTGGACAAGTTACACGTATTCCTTCTAATAGAATAACAATGCAAGGAGTACCCTATCCTGTGTTAGGTAGAGGTAGTGATGGTAGTGAACGAATGATGTATCCAGAAGAAGAACATACTTTTCCTGATGCAGAGTATGTAGATGAATATCCTTTAACAAAAGCTCAAAATGGTATTCAAATGCTAGATCTTCCTGATGTTCATCTAAATCTTCCAAAATATAGTAGACAAGAAGATAAAAAAGTTGGTGTTAATCCATACATGTTTGGTTTTAATCCTCAACGTGGTGTAAACATTCACGGTATTGGAGCACAAGGTTATGTAAATCTTTTTAATAGTAAAAAAAATAAATTAGGACTAACAGGAAATGTTAATAGTGTATCTGTTGGTTATCCAGGTGGTGTAGAATTATTTGGTAAACCGCAATTTTTTCCAGAATTAAGATTTACACATAGATTTGAAAATGGTGGACCAATAGTAGTTCCTTATAGTAAAGAATATACAGATAAAGAATACCAAGATTATAACAAATTTTATGAAGATTTTAATAAACCTCCTTATTTAAGAAAAGATGATGGGTTTGATAAATATTATCATAAAAAAATAAAAAATCTTCCAGGAATGCCTATTTATTCTTCTGGTTGGGAAAGAAAAAATATAGCTGATGGTTACGTGCAACATTATGATAGACAACCTAAACCAAAAGTTGGTTTTGTAGACAGAAAAATGGATAATGAGTTAATAGGTTATGATCCAAATGATAAATATCCTAGTCAAACTGCAGGACCATATAAAATGATAAAGGCATTTGCTAATTATAAACCATCTAATTCTTCTAATATTTTAGGACTTAAGAATGGTGGGTTTGCAACTACCGTTCAAACAACAACACCTCTTGGTTCCACTGAGCCTATCGTTGATGTTGATCCAATACGATATGAAAATAGAGAAGGAATAGGTGAGGTGGGGATTCTTCCAAATATAGTTATAGCTCCACATTTAGATGATCAAGGAAAAAGATTTTATGAAAAGATATTAGACAGACCTTCTAAACCTGTAGAAAGATATGAACCATCTAATGCTGTAAAGTATAATAAAGGAGCACTTTCTGCAGCTGCGCTTTCTACAATGGCAGCTCCTGAAATTCAATATCTTATTCAATTAGCAGGTGCAACAGGAGATTTTTACACTGGAACTAGATATGCTCTTGATAAAAATTGGAGTAAGGCTGGTGAAGATTATACACAAGGTCTTTTAGGACTTATCCCTTATTCTAAAGCATTGAAAGGAATGAAAGGAGATGAGTATTACACACTTTTACAAAAATTATATAATGCTACTATTGGTGGTTTAAAATTTGGAAGTGATGTAAAAACTATGGATGAAGGTGTTGATAAAAAACAATATGGTGGAGAAAGTTATTTACAAAAAGCTCAAAATGGTGGAGATATATCTATACCAAATCTAGAAGAAGGTAATTGGTTAGATAGATATGATGAAGGTGGATTAACTACAGATGAAACTACATTTCCTATACTTACACGAGAAGAACATGAAGCTTTATACAATTCACAAATTGCACTTAACAATTTTTATGAAAATGAAGTAAGACAAGGAAGATTAAAACGCACTAGTACTAAAACTTTTAATCAACCATCTATTTCAAATCGTGAGTATAATAAACTAAAAGAAGGAAATTTAAGTTTTTATAAACATCCCCCAGGTGCATTTTACGATGCTCTTTATAAAAAAATATATAATTTATCACCTTCACAAATTAGAGATTTAGAGCGTAAATCTCTTGAACAAATACAAAAATCAAATAGTAATAATCAACTTTATTATAGAGATATTGTTACGCCAGCTCAAAATTTAGTTTCACCATTTGCACTTGTTGATAAAAGAGTAAAGCCACAAAGAGTAATTCGATATGAACCTGTATCAGGAAATTTATCAGGTTATCCAGGTGGAAATGTTGAAGTTTTTGATTATGATCCTTTATATATAAAACCACCTCATTTAAGAAGTAAAAAAGAAAATCTTGAATGGGAAAAATTATATGGCGATAAACCAGAAAACAAAGTTATTCCTCCTAGCGTTTCTTCTTTACCACCACAATTAAAAATGGTTCGTAATACAATTGGTATAGAACCTTTGAGTGTTGGAACTCCATCAATAAATAGACAACCTAGTATACAACCTAATCAATCAGGAGATTATGTTTTAAGATTTAGTGAATTAAATTCTGAAGGACAAAATCAACCAAGAGAAGTTTTTTTTAAGACTAGAAAAGAGGCAGATGATATGATGGATTTTCTACAAAAAGAAAATCAAAGACGTTATGAAACAGGAACATATTATGGTAATTTAACAACACAAGGTAATTACAAACGTGGTGGTCAGTTTAAACAATTTCAACCTGGTGGATTTGTAACAACAGACACTACAACTTTACCAAAAGAAACTAGATATGTACATAATCCATCTGTTGGTGGTAAAACAGATTATGCTATACGTAGAACAGTAACTCCATATAAAACAGAGGATGAAATAAGAAAGTTTACAGAAATGCCAACGTCAGGTGAAGATGTAGATTTTCTTTATTGGTATAGAAATGCATCTAACAAAAAAGATGCTATGTCTGTTCCATTTAAAGGTGATAAACATTGGAATATTGATAGAGGGATTATAGATGTTGAATTTGGAAAGAATTATCCAAATTTAAATCAAAGTGGAACAACAGTTGAACAAAATAGAAATAATGTTTTAGCTGATATGTACAAATATTACATGTTACAATATCCTGATAATAAAGATAAAGCATGGAGAGAAGCTAAAAGATTTGTTAGAAAAGAAATTGATCCAAGAATAAATAATGAATATTTTAGAGATGTAATAATAAATAAAACAGCTCCTAATACAGGTACCCTTACTGGTTTTGGAAATGAAAATCCTTTTAAAAGATTGCAAGATTTTAATCAAATGTTTGTTGATAATCCTGAACTAGCATTTGCATATCATCGTAATTATAATCCTAGTGAATGGACAATGGATAGAATGAAAGGTATAGCAAAAGATTATTTAAGAGATTATAAAGGTTTATCTAGAAGAGATACTAGAAGACAACTTAGAGATTGGGAAAATGAACTAAAAGGTAGTGTTACAGTAAAAGTAGGACCTAGCAAACCTCTTGGAAAATCGGTAGATGATGTAGTTCTTACTGATGATATTATTAGAGCATCTAGAGAATCTGAGGATCTTAATTATGGACCAAATTTTGAACAATTATATAAAACACCAAGAGCAAATCAAAGGATATTGTCTAAAGCTGATAGAATGGTAGAGTGGCGTGGTTTAGATAATCTTCCCCATAGAAGATTATTAAGAGGAAATGAGGCAGATGATTTTATGAAATATCTATCTGAAAATAAATTATACACAGGAACGAGTATTTCAAATACAGGTATATTAAATGAAGAAGATAGAAAAGAATTTAAAGCAGGTGGACAATTACAACAATTTGCACCAGGTGGATTTTTAACTACAGATGAAACAACAAAATATCCTCCTCTTCAATCTGATGTAGATATTTTAAATAAAGCAAGAAAAGAACTTTTAGATTGGTATACAGCACGTGTAAACCATTCTGATCCAAGAATTAGCAATGAAGCTAAACAAGTATTAGAAAATTTTAGTAAACTTCCATCTGATGTTTCTAAAGGTATTGAGTATAAAGGAGTTCATTATTTAATTCCACAAGGTCTTTTAGGACAATACATGCCTTATGATGAAACAATAGAAATAGCTAACCCATATCTTTCAATAGAAGAACAATTAAAAAAACCAGGATTTGGCTATATAAATAAAAATCCAGAATTAAGAGATCGTTATATAAAAGCTCATCAGCTTTCAAGAACAGAAGAACCTATAAAACATGAGGGCAAACATAGAGATCTTCATAAAACTGTTGAACCAATTCTAGATCAATATAGTGATCAAATATATTCTGGATTTGCTGGACCTGAAGTTTATGCACAACATCTTTATGAAAGAATTGGTAAACCAGATTTATCAAAAGAAGCTGCTGGTAAATGGGCTCAAGCTAATTTTGATAGAGATGCTGGTTATGCTTATGATTGGATGACTGGAACAGGATTTCCTAATTTTAGAGTGAATAAAAAAGGAAATGTAAAAAATATGAAAAATTCAGAACTTTACAGAGCCTTGATGGAACTTAGAACAGAATACGGAATTGATCCTGCAGCAAACACTACATCCGAAGATTTTAAAAATATTTACGAAAAAGCTAAAAAATCTTATGAGGAAGCTATTCAAAATAAAGATTCAGAGAAGAGATTAAGATATGAACATTTTCTTGATTTATTTAATATTCATGGAAATGATTTTGAGAAATTAAACAATTTAAATAATTTATTAGTAGGAGTGGAGGGTTCTTCTTTACCTATTGCAAATAAAGGGTTTAATGTTAAAAATACTGGACAAACTAATTGGCTAGAAAACTACAACTAACTAATATGAAGAAAGAATTTTTAAAAATGGCTGGTGTAGAAAATGAAAAAGATTTCTACAAATTGTTTCCAACAGAACAAGCATTCTTTGGCATGTTTCCTGAAGCTAAAAAACTAGTACAAAAAAGGTATGGTGGTTTAGTAAAAGCAGTTGGTGGGTTTAATGTTACAAGTGAAAGTACAAGACCAGCTGCAACATGTGGCAAAGGAGGTTGTAACAATCCAGATAATTTTGTTGATAATAGGATGATGAATATTATTAACAAACAAAAAGAAGCAAAACCTACAACTCCTTGGCAAAATATAACATCAAAAGTAGGACTTGAGAATGAGAATGAGATGTTAAAAAAAGAATGGGAGCAAACAAGTAAAAATTATCCTGGTTTAACATATGATGAATTTTTTGCTGCTAATCAACTAGAAAGAAATAATAGATTAAATCAATCTCAATACAATAACTATTTTGATGAACAAGGTAATCCAATAGAAGGGAAAGATCCTCGTGCATATTCTTCACAACCTTATATTCCTTGGGTGAGATCTACGTTTAATAATCCCACTCCAAGTCGTGAAACTATAATGAGATATTTTCAAGACTACAAACTAAATAAAAATGATATAGAAAATTTAGTTAATGAAAGATATACTCCTAAAAATCAAATTGCACCTTCATATTTTAGAGCAGGTGGTGCATTAACTCAATTTCAACCAGGTGGTAGTAACGCTTCGCTTCCTGGTTATCTTCAAGTTAGAGATAAACAATATGGTAGTCAAGGGGATATAGTAAACAGAGGAATGAGTGTTGGAACAAAAGCTGCAATTCAACCACAAATTAAAGAGGAACAAGTTGTTAAACAAATAATGAAAAAAACAGGAGCAAGTAGGCCTGTTGCTCAACAAATACGTCAACAACAAACACAGAAAAAATCAAATGTAACAGTTGGTCAAGATAATAGAACAGATTATGAAAGAAAGGTTGCGCAGCAAAAAGTAGATGATGTTAATAAATATAGAACAGAAGTACTAGGTATTCCTGAAGGAACTACACAAAGAGATTTAGATGAAGCAAATAAGTATAAAGAAAGATTAGGTAGAATATTAAATGTTGGTTTAACAGCAGCACCTTTGTTAGAAGGTGCACTTTCTTTAGGAGCTAGAGCAATACCAATGGCAGGTAGAACTGCTAGTAGACTTGTAGCACCAACTTCTACATCAACAAGACAAGCTACAATACAATCATTTAATCCTAAAACTAAAATGTATGAAACTAGACTTGTTGATATACCAGAACAGATTATACCAGGAAGATCGTTTGAAGATGTGCAACATAAAATACCAAGTTTATTAAAGGATTTAAAAATTGGTCCTGTAGAACATTGGTTTAGAAAAAATTTTAAAGGAATTGGTAAATCAATTCCTACGAATAATGACCAAGGATTAGTTATAGATCCAACAGGTAAGATATGGGATAAAAATACAAGATATTGGTTAAATAGACTATATGGACATACTCCAGATCCTTTAGAGCTTATTAAACCTTATCAAGGTCAATATAGTAGAAATTTTGGAACTTTAATTTCTGAAAGTCCTAAACCTAATCTGACATCGGGTAGTTTTAATTTTGTAGGTAAAAGTGGGATTCAAGGTCAACCTTTACAATCTGGATTATTAAATACAAGGGATCTTGGACAAATGATTCGTAACCCAAAACAATATTTTACTAAACCTGGAGGACCTCAAAAATTTGAAGTAAACTTTGATGAAATTTCTAGAATGAATAGAGGTGAAATAGATCCTTTTGGTGAAACAGGAAGATTTTTTACTTTTGGTGAAACACCATCTAGAGTTATTGATTGGGGTAAAGTTGGAGAAACAGCACTTCAATTAGGACTTGGTACAGGATCAGTAGCTTCAGGAGCATATTTAGGAAGTCAAAGAAATAAAAAACAAGATGGTGGTTTAGTAAAAGCACAAGATGGTGCAGAATATACAGGTTCAAGTATTGTAGACTATTTAGCAACAAAAGGGTATCAAGGATCTAAACCATTTAGAGGACAACTTGCTAAAGAATATGGTGTTGAAGGGTATGATTATTCGGCAGCAAAAAACTTAGAGCTTCTTGAAAAACTTAGACAAAATCAAGATATTCTTTTAGCTCATCAACAATCATTTACTCCAGTTAGTGTTGAAACAATTGAGCAATTGCATGCAAAAAATAAAGCAGGATTAGATAGACATTCATCTCTTCCTGGAAAAGAAGAAGCTAGAAGTAATTATAATGCTGATAAACTAAATGCTCTTTTAGATATTGCTACTATGGACATTAATAAAGGAATGGGGACAATGCCTCAGTTTGGTTTTAATAATGCTTCTCAATATGCAGCAATGAATAAAAAACCAAGTGTCTCTACTGAAGAATACTCATCTGATCCTACTACTGAAGATTACACTGCAGATCCTGGTGGTTATTATAAAACCATACAAGAAGGTGAAGAAGCTTTTGTTCTTCCTGAAGTGGTAGTTACATCACCTGTAACTAAAAAACAAATTCAAGAAATTAAAGCTAAAAAAGGAGCAATGGATCAGTTTAATAAATATTTAGATTATTCTAGAAGTTTGCTTCAAATTCCATTTAGACCTGGTCAACAACCTATTTCACAAAGAAAAGAAGAATATACTGAGTTTGATGTATTACCTGAAGAAGGTTTACCTAATAAACAAAATCAAAAAAACAACTTAGGTTTTTTTGATTATTTAAATCTTGGTACTAAAGCTGCTGGACTTTTTTTGGGTGAATTTTTAGATCCTACTAAAAACATAGAAAGAATAAGCAGCGGTGTTAATGATATATTTCAACTCGGTCAAAATTATTTTGCAAGAAAAAATGCACTTAAAGAAGGTGATGATCTTAATAAATCAAAGTCAACAATTTCAATTCCAAAAGTAGAAAAACCAGTTGTTAGTCAATCACCATTAGTACTTGAAAGTACACCATATGCAGAAGGTAGTGCAATAGAAATGTATGATAAAAATGAAGCGTATGATAAAAAGAATAAAAGATATATTACAAAACCATTATGGCTTGATCTAAGCAGTTCTAGTTTAAGATTAGGAGCAAGAAATAGAGGTAGTAGATTAGGTGATATTAAAACGGAAGGTTTTGTTATAACACCATTTGCAAAAGAATATGGAATGGGTGAGGGGTATACTGATAATAATGGTACAAATACAATTAGAAGATACAGCGATAATGAAATAGCAGATGATAAAATATACGGGGGAATTGATGCTGAAGGTAAATTCTATTTAGATTATGGTAAAAATTTGAAAGGAAAGAATTTAGAAATGGCTGATTTTAGATCTGCGGAAATTACTGGAATTGCAAAAGAAAAGAATGGAAAATACATGTATAGTGATGCTACATCTAATTATGAGGTAGCAAGAACAGCAATGGCTTTTGATGAAAACGGTAATCCAACAGTTAATTTAAATATTTTAATTCCTAAAAAACAAATTGATAAAGGTCATGAATCATTTGGAGCTGTTGGAGGTGGTAGGTATATTTTAGCTACACCTGATTTAAAGAAAAAAGTACTAGTTGCAGGTTCTTTAAAAAATATTGATGACTATGTTGAACAGTTTAAAAAAGCAACAGGTCTATCAGTAATTAAATTAATTCCACTTGATAATGGTACATTTGCTAGAGGTTTGTTTACAAAAGATGGCGTTATAACAAATAAAGATCAAAATAGATATGATAATTTTAATCATACAGGTGGAGCTGCTTTTTATTTAAAACAAAAAAGACATGGAGGATCTGTTCTTTCTAAAATGCAAGGAGGAGGAACACCACCTAATTGTGATCCTGGTTATATGCCTGATCCAAATGATCCTACAAAGTGTATTCAAGATCCTAATATTTTTGCTATGTTTAAACCACCATCTATGGATGATGAGACATTTGGTGATCCATTTTCTACAACTTCAACTACAACTACATGGGTTCAGTGGTATAATCAAAATTTAGCAAACTCTGTTATTGATCCTCCAAGTGGAAAAAGTATTATGGATATGAAATGGGAGGGTGATCCTACATACGATCCTTCTAAGGAAACAGATATGTATGGTAATGTAATAACTAGTACCACTACAAAAGCTCCTAGATATCTTTTTGGTAAGTTTGGAGAATGGATGGATAAAAAAGGCGCAGCTGCTTTTACTCAAGTAGCTAAAGGTTTAAATACAGGATTTGCTCTTGGTAATAGACTTGCTGCTGAAAAACAACATAGAGATTTTCAAAAAAGTTATGAAAAGAATTTAAGAAATAAAATATTTACACAACCTGTAATGCCTTCTGTATCAGGATCTAGAGGAGACTATACACAAACTGGAGCATTTAGACCTAATGAGTATACAGTAAATAAAGGAATGTACACATCTAATATGCCAGGTGCAATAGTAGGTACACAACAGTTTGCTCAATTTGGTGGAGGTATTATTGGTGAGCAACTAGTAGTTCCAGAAACTGAATTTTCTCCTATAGTTACTCCTGAAGTTGTTGTTGAAACACCTGCTTCTTCTGTTCAACCACAAACTACAAATACAACAACAACTCCACCATCATCATCTTCGTCTAAACCAAAAAAATATAATTTTGCTGGTGTAAATCCTGTGATAGAACAAACATGGGATGAAATTCTTAAACAATATGCAGGTGTAAGAATGTCTGGTATATGGGGTGATAAAAAACATAGACAAAGAGAAAGTGATCATAATACAGGTAATGCTCTTGATATTGGTATAGTTAACATTGATCAAGGTAATAAGATTGCTGAACAGATTATTAGTCAAGCAAAAGAAAAAAGAGTAAAATATGTTATATTTAATAGAAGAGTATGGAATCCACAAGAAGGTTGGCATAAATATATACCCACTAAAGCTAATGGCAATAATCCACATACCACTCATGTTCATATAAGTTTCTTTCCCTATGAAGGAAAAAAGAATGATAAAAAAACTGGAGAAAGTATAGCTTTAACACATAACAATCCTGGTAACATTCACTTTGGTAAGTTTACAAGTCAATGGGGAGCTGAAAAAGGAGCGTATGATAACAAAGGACATGTAGCTAAATTTAAATCTTTAGATGAAGGATGGGATGCACACAAAAAACTTTTGTCGGGACCAGATTATAGTGATTTTACTATAGAACAGGCTAGGAATAAATGGGTTACTGGTGATCCTAATAAAATTACTGATTCTTCTAAATTTATTTTAAAAGAATTAGGAGTTGGTGCTAATTTAAAGATTAGAGATTTAACTCAAGATCAATTTAATAAACTTGCTTCTTTATTTGTAAAATATGAAGATAATATCTTATATAAAAAAATGAAAGATCTTAAAAAATATTTTGAATTAGGAGGAGAAGTGAGTTATAATGAAGGTGAAGAATATGATTTAACAGAAGATCAAATAAGACAAATTCTTGAAAACGGTGGTGACATAGAGTATATTTAAAATATATTAAAACAAACAATATGAAAGTTAGAATTACAAGAGCTCCTCAAAAGATGGTTTATGGTGGACAAAAGAAACACTCACTTGATATAGTGAGAACAACGATTGATGATTATGATCCTGATTACAATGATGTTGAAAGAAAAAACACTCGTAGTGCTGATCCTAGAGAGGATTCAAATGTAGAAGTTGAAGGAGGTGAAGAAATTAAATATACAACTGGTCCATTACAAAAAGCAGTGGGTCCTAATCATAATCCCGATCCTAATAAAGAAGGTGGTGTTCCTATGAATCTACCTGATAACTCATTTGTTTATTCTAAAAGAAAAGGAAAAATGGGAGTGAAAGGTAGTGTTCTATCTCAATTTGGTAAATCAGAAAAAGATAAAAAAACTTATTCTTTTGCAGAATTAGCTGGTCAATATAGACCAAATAAATATTATGATATTCTTCAAAATGATAAAGCAGATCCTTTACAAAAAGCAACAGCAGCAGCAATGATACAAAAATATGATGATAAGCTTGCTAGTCTAGCTATATTACAAGAATCTAAAAAAGGTTTTCCACAGGGGATTCCAGAAATTGCTAAAGAAAAATTTGCTAAAATGCAACAATATATGCAACAATCTCAACAACAACAAATGGAGCAGCAACCTCAAGATCAAATGATGCAACAACCACCTATGATGGGTCAACAACCTATGGCTATGTATGGATATAACACTATGAACTATGGAGGATTTGTTCCTGACTATAGTAGTATAGGTGATATGTATAGATATCAAGCTGGTGGATCATCTCGTAGTCAAGATAAGAAGATAGCTCAATACATTTCTGTTTATGCTCAACTAACAAAAAAGTCTGAGGAAGAAATATATCAAGCACTTCAATCGCTTGGTCGTGCACAACAACAAGAAGCATTGCAAAACATTATGCAAACTGTTGAAGACGTTATTTCTCAACAACAAGGTGGTGGTGGTGGAGATCAGCAAATGATGCAGCAACAAGATACATCGGGATACTATAGTGCTCCAGGTGGAGAACCAGATTATGCTATGCAACAAGCTCAAGAAGAACAACCTACAGAAGAAGAAGAAACTCAACAAATGAGAAGAGGAGGTTCTTATAGTGGTACATATTATCAAGGAACATATTTTGCTAATGGAGGATCATTTGTTCCTACATATGGAGATAGTTCTTATAATGATCAGTTTGGTGGTGAGATATATGACTATGATAACTACATGCTACCAAAAGCTCAAGGTGGATTACAATCTCCAAATAAAGTGTCAAAAAAAGATTTTGAAGCTAAAGTTGCTAGTGGAGAATATCAACGTATACAAGGAACTAATAAAGCAAGAAAAGGAAATACAGTTATTGAGGTAGCTGGTACATACAAACCAGGTACACCAGGATATACTAAAAAAGGATCACCTGGTAAATCAGTTGAAGTTAGAGGAGCTGTTTCTGGTGGTAAACCTGGTAAAGCTTGGGAAGATTGGATTAAAGCACAATTAGCAAAAGGTGTTACAATAGAAGAACTTGCTAAAAAGGGTCATGGTACTGTTAGTGGTTTACAAAAATATAAATCATATTATAAACCTATACAACAAGCAACACCAGATGAAGTAGTTCCTGAAACAAAAGGTACGTGTCTTGATGAAAAAGGTAATCCTGATCCTACATTAGAGTATAATGAAAAAACAGGAAAGTGTGAAAGAAAAAAAGAAATTCAAGAATATATAACATATGAAGAAGGTGAAGAAGGACCTAAAGCAGGTGATGTAACTGGTGGTAATTTTGGTGGTGGTTATTATGGAATTCCTTTTCAAAACACATTAGGAATAATGGCAGCTGCTGCTTATCCTCCTCTCTATCTTCGTCCTTTTTACGATGAGCCTCAAGGAGTTATACCTAGACCTACATTTTATGATCCTGAAAGAGAACTTGCTTCAGCACAAGAAACTGCTAGAGGATTAGAACAAATGGCTGGTATGATCAATCCTCAAGCTGCTGGAGCTATGGCTAACTATATACAAGCAAATGCTGCTAAAACATCAGCTGACACTATAGGAAGATATCAAAATCTTAATGTTGGTGTGGCTAATCAGTATTCTCCATTGCAAGCTCAAGTATATAATTCTCTTGCTGCTCAAAAACGTGAAACAAGAAATAAAAGATATACGGGTGAAACTGTTGCTGCACAACAATATCAAAATGCTATGCGTAAATATGGTACTGATTTTGCAGAAACGCTTGGTGAAGGTATTGAAGCAGGTATTAAAAAAGGACAACTTTATGATACATCTAAATATTATACATCAGATCCTTTTGGTAGACTTAGACTTAAACCAGGTGTTAA